>Ga0187892_10001744_pt1 | contig 47659 bp, 47 predicted proteins | sample MA1701073metaG_FD_139345 | JGI IMG/M metagenome (GOLD analysis project Ga0187892, IMG submission 139345) | Bio-ooze microbial communities from a basaltic lava cave in the Kipuka Kanohina Cave System on the Island of Hawaii, USA - MA170107-3 metaG ...
AGCCCAGCGCGCCTCGCTCCGGCCACCCACGGCGCGAGCCGGCCTCGCGGCACCCGGTACAATGAAGCCCAGCGCGCCTCGCTCCGGCCACCCACGGCGCGAGCCGGCCTCGCGGCACCCGGTGCAATGATCCAGATCTTCCGAGATCCCAACTACGACTTCATCGGCCGACGGCGCTGGGCCTATCTGGTGTCGGCGGTGTTCATCGCCATCGGCCTGGCCTCCCTGATCGCCAAGGATGGGCTGCACTATGACATCGACTTCGCCGGCGGCACCCTGGTTCAGGTCCGCTTCGCCGAGCGACCCAGCATCGGCGGGATCCGTACCGCGCTGGCCGGTATCGGCCTGGGCGACAGCGTGATCCAGGAGTTCGGGGATCCCCAGGAGTTCATCGTCCGCCTGCCGCTGACCGGCGCCACCCCCGAAGACGTCACCAAGCGCATCGAGCGCGCCTTGACCGAGCGCGGGCTGGGCCGGCTCGAGATCCGGCGCGTGGAATTCGTGGGCCCGCAGGTGGGACGGGACCTGCAGCGCCAGGCCCTCTACGCCGTGCTGAGCGGCCTGATCGGCATTCTGCTCTACATCGCGCTGCGGTTCGACCTCAAGGGGGGCGTGGCCGCCATCATCGCCGTCTTTCACGACGTGCTGGTGTCGGTGGGGGCTCTCAGTCTCACCAATCGGGAGTTCTCGCTCCCGGTGCTGGCGGCCATCCTCACCATCATCGGCTACTCGGTGAACGACACCATCGTGGCCTACGACCGCCTGCGCGAGAACCGGGGCCGCCTGGGCCGTCAGAAGGGGCTGAGCTTCGCGGAGCAGATGAATATCGCGATCAACCAGACGCTGTCCCGGACGGTGCTGACCGCGCTGACCACCTTCTTCGCCACCGCCATCCTGCTCTTCTTCGGCGGGAAGGTCCTCGAAGACTTCGCCTTCGCGTTGTTCGTGGGTGTGATCACCGGGACCTACTCCACGATTTACATCGCCGGCGCGTTGGTGGTGGAGTGGACGCAGTGGGTCGAAGGGCGTGGGCGCCGCGCCAAAAAAGCGGTGGCCAAAGCCTGACGCGCGTGTAAAATCACATGTTTAATCAGAGGTCAACGCGCGGTGACTCAGCTCAAAACGCTGCTGGAGGAAATTCCTAAGTACCAGCCAGGCGCCGACCTGGACGTTCTGGCCCGCGCCTATCGCTTTTCCGAGACCTTCCACCGCGGTCAGCAGCGCGCCTCCGGAGAGCCGTACGTCTCCCACCCTCTGCAAGTGGCCCAGCTCCTCGTCGACTTCAAGATGGACGTGGTGACCGTCACCGCCGGCCTCCTCCACGACGTCCTGGAAGATACCAAGGCGACCAAGGAAGACCTCGAGCGCGAGTTCGGCCACGAGATCGCCGATCTCGTGGACGGCGTGACCAAGCTCTCCAAGCTCGCCTTTTCGTCGCGCGAGGAGCGCCACGCCGAGAACTTCCGGAAGATGCTGGTGGCGATGGCCCGGGATCTCCGCGTGCTCATGATCAAGCTCGCCGACCGGCTCCACAACATGCGGACGCTCCAGTACCTGCCGACGGACAAGGGCCGAAAGATCGCCCAGGAGACCCTGGACATCTACGCGCCGCTGGCCCACCGGCTGGGCATGGCCAAGGTCAAGGCCGAGCTGGAGGACCTCGCCCTGCGCGCCCAGCACCCCGAGGACTATCTGGACCTCCAACGCCGCGTGGCCAAGCGGCGGCTGGAGCGCGAGGCCGAGATCAACCAGGCCATCGCCATCCTCGAGCGGAAGCTGCGGGAGGTGGGCATCGAGGCCCAGATCCGCGGCCGGCCCAAGCACTTCTACTCCATCTGGAAGAAGATGCACGATCAAGGTCGCGAGTTCGACGAGATCTATGACCTGACGGCGGTTCGGGTCATCATGAACTCGGTCCGTGATTGTTATGGGGCGTTGGGCGTCATCCACTCCCTGTGGAAGCCCGTGCCCGGCCGGTTCAAGGACTTCATCGCCATGCCCAAGGTGAATATGTACCAGTCGCTCCACACGACGGTCATCGGCCCCAAGGGCGATCCGGTGGAGATCCAGATCCGCACGTTCGAGATGCACCGGATCGCCGAGGAGGGCATCGCCGCCCACTGGCTCTACAAGGAGAAGAAGGCCGGCAAGAACCGGTTCGACGAGTCGCTGCTGTGGCTGCGCCAGCTCCTGGAGACTCAGCAGGAGCTCAAGGACCCCCGAGAATTCCTGGACACCGTACGGGTCGACCTGTTCCCCGACGAGGTCTACGTCTTCACCCCCAAGGGCGACGTCAAGGCGCTGCCCGAGGGCTCCACGCCGATCGACTTCGCCTACGCGGTCCACACGAAGGTCGGCGAGCACTGTGTAGGCGCCAAGGTGAACGGCAAGCTGGTGCAGCTGAGGACGAGCCTGCAGCAAGGCGACATCGTCGAAATCGTCACCTCCCCGAATCAACATCCCAGCCGCGACTGGCTGCAGTTCGTCAAGTCCTCCCGGGCCCGCCAGAAGATCAACCAGTGGCTGAAGATCGAGGAGCGCGCGCGGTCCATCGAGCTGGGGCGGGAGTTGCTCGAGCGGGAGGCCAAGAAGTACCGGCTCAACGCGGCGGCCCTGCTCGCCGGCGACGAGGCCAAAAAGGTCATCGCCGACCTCGGCCTGCCCGCGGTCGACGACCTGCTGGCGTCCATCGGCTACGGCAAGAGTTCCGTCCAGCCGATCCTGCACAAGCTGGCTCCCATGGCCACCCTGGAGGCGCCGGAAAAACCCAAGGCTCCGGCGACCCGGCAGAAGACCGACCAGGGGGTGCGGATCCGTGGCGTGGACGATCTGCTGGTGCGCTTCGCCCGGTGCTGCAACCCGCTGCCCGGCGACGCCATCGTGGGCTTCATCACGCGGGGCCGGGGCCTGACCGTCCATGCCCGCGAATGCCTGACCGTGGCCAAGAGCGTGCTGGACCGGGAGCGGCTCGTGAACGTGGAGTGGGACGTCGAGGAGCCGGCCAAGCGGCCGGTCCGTATCGCCGTTTACATCGGGCGGGACCGGCCGGGCCTGCTGTCCGAGATCACCGGCGCCATCTCCTCGCAGAACGGCAACATCACCAAGGCCGAGGTGACGGTCACCGACGACCGCAAGGGCATCAACCATTTCGTGGTCGAGGTGGCGGACCTCGCGCAGCTGCAGGGCATCATGGCCGCGATTCGTGAAGTGAGGGACGTCATCAACGTCGAGCGCGTCCGCGGACTCTAACTCTGAGGGGGGTTTCACCCCCCATCCTCGTCGGAGGGGGCCGTCAAGGCCCCCTCCGAGACCTCCTCCAGAACCGGATTGCGCGGGCGAAGCCCGCGCTCGGAGCGGCCATTCCTAAGCGCCGACGTTGATCACTTCCAAGGTCGGTCTTATTCTCCGGTCATGACGCGGAAGCAGTTCGAGGTGCTGGTCGATCGGGCGCTCCGGCGCCTGCCCCGACGGTTCCGCGACAAGCTGGCCAATATCGCGGTTGTCGTCGAGGACTGGGCCGACGACGCCACGCTCGCCGAGATGGGTATCGAGCCGCCCGACACGCTGTACGGCCTTTACCGCGGTGTGGACCTCACCCGGCGCGACTCGTCCTACGGCAACGTCTTGCCCGACACGATCACGATCTATCAGGGCCCGATCGAGGAAGACTGCGCCGAGGAAGAGGAGATGGCCGACCTGGTCAGAGAGACGGTCATCCATGAGATCGGCCACTACTTCGGCCTCGACGACGAGACCATGCACCGCCTCGAAGAGGGCGAGTAGCCGCTCTCTGGGCCTCCCGGGCCGCCGCGGGAGCATCCTACTTTTCGAGTTCTAGTCCCGCCCCATAAATTTACTCTTGACAATAACTTTCAATAGTTCGTATGGTTTCAGCGGATGCTGAAAGACATGGAGCAAGCGAAACATGCTCAAATCCGCGGAGATTCGGCGACAAGCGGCTCAGCGGCTGCGAGACATCTTTCCGGGGGCCAAGAGCTGGGACGAACGCGCCGATGTGCCGATCGGCAGCCAAACCGCGGACGTGGTTGTCAGATTCCGCCTGGGCGAGCAGGAGCACCTCTTGGTCCTTGAAGTCTGCTCGCTCGGTCAGCCGCGCCAGATCCGCGCGGCGGTCACCCGGCTCGGAGAGATCCGTCGAGAGCTCCCCGCCGCGTATCCGCTGGCTGTCGCTGTGTACATCGGCCCTCAGAGCGCCCGGATCTTGAGGGCCAACGGCCTCGGTTATCTCGATCTGTCCGGCAATTGCTATCTCGCCTTCGACAATGTCCTGATCGAAAAGGAGGGCAAGCGGAACATCCGCCCCTCCACCCGTCCACTGCGCTCGCTCTTCGCGCCGCGGGCCACGCGAGTGGTGCGCGTGCTGCTCACCGATCCCGGGCACACCTGGAGACTCGAGGAACTGGCGCGGGCCGCCGAGGTCAGCCTGGGACACTCGCACAACGTGGTGAAGCGGCTCGAGGAGTTGGCCTGGGTGGAGCGGGACGACCGGCAGCGGATCCGGCTCACCAAGCCGACCGATCTGCTGGAGAACTGGGGCGAGTCGTACAGCTACCGCGATAACGACGCGCTCTCTTACTTCGTGCCCGAGCGCGCCAGCCGCAAGCTCATGGCCGACGTGGCCGGCGCGGCGACGGCTGCCGGGCGCCGCTACGCCTTCACCCTCAACGCCGGGCTGTCCCTGGTGGCGCCCCACAGTCGGATCGCCGCCGTGCACTGCTATCTCGAGGGCGATCCGACTCCGGTGGCGTCAGCCCTCGGTCTGCGGCCGGCCACCGAAACAGAGGGCACGCTGCATCTCCTGGCGCCGTCCGACCCGGGCGTCTTCCACCGCACGCTGGAGAAGAGCGGGCTCAAAGTCGTCTGCGTGCCGCAGCTCTACGTCGATCTCCTGCGCTACGAGCGCAAGGGGGCGGAGCAGGCCGAACACCTGCGCCGCGAAGCGATGGGGTACTGACGTGACAAGAGGAAGGGGGTGAGCCACTCCATGGCCAAGAAGAAGGCGGCCAAGAAGAAGAAGAGGTAGGGCCGCGAGGAGCGGTGCCTATATCGCGACGAGAGGAGGTGAGAGACTCGATGGCCAAGAAGAAAAAGGGGGCGAAGAAGAAGGGGAAGTAAGGCTTTTGCTTCACGGGTGGGGGGTGGCGGCCTCCCACCTTGCCATCGACGGGGAGGGGGCTCTGCCCCCTCCCGTCGTACGCCCTGTGCTTAAATGACCTTCGTGACCTTTCCCGCCTTGAGGCAGCGGGTGCAGACGCGGACGCGTTGCGGCTTGCCCGCCACCAGCGCCCGCATCGCGACGAGATTCGGCAACCAGCGTCGTCGCGTGAGCTTGTGCGCGTGGCTGATGCTGTTCCCGAAGGCGGGGTGTTTCCCGCAGATGTCGCACCGCTGAGCCATGCCTGCTCCCTGGAATGGTGATGGGGCCGACCGAGACGAAGTCTGCTTATAGCACGGCGGGACGATCGAGGCAAACTTCGGGGCCCCCCGGGCTGACGACGCCGCTGCAGTACCTCAAAGGCGTGGGCCCGCACCGGGCCGCGCTCCTGGCCAGGAAGGGGCTTCACACCGTCGAGGACGCGCTGTTCTTCGTTCCCCTGCGCCACGAGGATCGCACCCAGCTCACGCCGCTGGCCCGCCTGCAGCCCGGTCAGAGCCAGACCTGCTCGGGCGTGATCATCGGGCTGAGCCCGCCGCCTCCCGGCCGCCGCCGGGTTCCGTTCTCGATCATGCTCCGCGATGAGAGCGGCTACGCCACGGCCAGTTGGTTCGGTGCCGGCTACCTGGGACGCGTGCTCAAGCGCGGTCAGCGGCTCGTGCTGCATGGTCGCGTGGCCCGCTTCAAAGGCGCGGTCACGCTCCAGCACCCGGACTTCGAGATCGTGGAGTCGGGCGAGGACGACCGGCTCCACACCGGGCGGCTCGTGCCCGTCTACTCCACGACGGAGGGGCTGACCCAGCGCCCTCTGCGCCGGCTCCTGTGGACGATCGTCGAGCGCTTCGCCCCCGAGCTACCCGACACCCTGCCCGAGCCCGTGCGTCGCCGGCGGGCCCTGGTCACGCTCGGCCCCGCGCTCCGTGCCGCCCACTTCCCCGAGACCGAGGCGGCGTGGGCGGCAGCGCGGCGGCGGCTGGCGTTCGACGACTTCCTGTACCTCCAGCTGGGCCTCGCCATCCTGAGGTCGCGGACGGCCCGCGCCCGCGGCATCCGCCTGGACCCGCCGGGAACGCTGGTGGCGCGCCTGCGGGCGGCGCTGCCCTATGCGCTCACGCGGGCGCAGGTGCGGGTGTGGGAGGAGATCCGCCGCGACATGGCGGCCTCGGCGCCCATGCACCGCTTGCTGCAGGGCGACGTGGGGTCCGGGAAGACCATCGTGGCCGCGCTGGCCGTGCTCACCGCGGTGGAGGCCGGCTATTAGGTGGCGGTGATGGCGCCCACCGAGATCCTCGCCGAGCAACATTTCATGACGTTTCGCCAGCTCCTGGCCCCCCTCGACGTGTCCCTGACCTTGCTCACCTCGTCGATCAAAGGGCGGGAGCGCGCCCAGCGCCGCGCCGCGGTCGCCGCGGGGACCATCCCCTGCGTGGTGGGTACTCATGCCCTCGTCCAGGAGTCGGTGGAGTTCCGCCGGCTGGGCCTCGCCGTCGTCGACGAGCAGCATCGCTTCGGCGTCGGCCAGCGCGCCCGGCTCAAGGCCAAAGGCGAGCAGCCCGACCTCCTGGTGATGACGGCCACCCCGATCCCGCGAACGCTGGCGCTGACCCTCTACGGCGACCTCGACGTGAGCGTGCTCGACGAAATGCCGCCCGGGCGGCAGCCGGTGAAGACCGTGGCCCGCACGGAGTCCAAGCGGCCGGAGATCTACCGGTTCCTCCGCGAGCAGCTGGCCGAGGGGCGCCAGGTGTACGTCGTGTACCCGCTCGTGGAGGAATCGGAGGCGGTGGATCTCAAAGCCGCGACCGACATGGCGCGCCGCCTGGCCCGGGAGGTCTTCCCCGACCTCACCGTGGGACTGCTGCACGGGCGGCTGGGCTTCGAGGAGAAGGACGCCATCATGCGGCGGTTCAAGGCGGGCGAGATCCACGTCCTGGTCTGCACGACGGTGATCGAGGTGGGGATCGACGTGCCCAACGCCTCCGTGATGCTCGTCGAGCACGCCGAGCGCTTCGGGCTCTCGCAGCTCCACCAGCTCCGCGGGCGGGTCGGGCGGGGCTCGTGGAAGTCCTATTGCATCCTGCTGCGCGCCTCCCGGGCGACCGAGGACGCCGAGCGACGCATCCAGGCGATGGTCGAGACCAACGACGGCTTCCGCATCGCCGAAGCCGATCTGGCGCTCCGCGGGCCCGGCGAGTTCTTCGGGACGCGGCAGTCGGGCCTGCCCCAGTTCCGGGTCGCCGACCTGCTTCGCGACGGGCCGATCCTGGAGGAGGCGCGCCAGGAGGCGCTGGGCATTATCGCCGCCGATCCCGACCTGCGCGATCCCGTCCACCGCGGGCTGCGCGAGGGGCTGTTGCAGCGCTGGCGGGGCAAGCTCGCGCTGGCTTCGGTGGGCTGAGCGTGCCCCGGATCATCGCCGGCGCGCTCAAGGGCCGGCGGCTGATCGTCCCCCGCGGCACCACCACGCGCCCCACCGCTGATCAGGTGCGGATCGCGCTCATGGACGCGCTCACCCCCTACCTGGCCGCGGCCCGTCTGCTCGACCTGTTCGCCGGCGCCGGGGGCGTGGGACTGGAGGCGCTCTCCCGCGGCGCCGCCCACGCGACGTTCGTGGAGCGGGATGCGCGGGCCGCTGCCGCGCTGCGGGACAACATCGCCGGCCTGGGCCTCGGGACGCAGACCCGGGTCCTGCGCGAGGACATCGGGCGCGCCCTGAGCCGATTGGAGCGGGAGGGCGAGCGCTTCCACCTCGTCTTTCTGGATCCGCCCTACGAGACAGGGCTGGCGGCGGCCGCCCTGACATCGCTCGCCGGCGGCGTGCTGCTCACCGCGCCGGGGATCGTGGTCGCTCAGCATCTCACCAAGCGCCCACCCGCCATCGGCGCCGGTGGGCTTGTCATGTACCGCACGCGCCGATTCGGGGAGACGACCTTGACTTTCTTTCGCGCCGGAGCCTACGATGCGTCGTCTCGACCACCGCCGACTGAGGACTGCTAGAGTGGCGAAGCGCGCCGTCTACCCGGGCATGTTCGACCCCGTCCACAACGGTCACCTTGACGTCATCCAGCGCAGCCTCCGCATCTTCGACGAGCTCATCGTGGCGGTCGTGGCCAACCCGTCCAAGGCTCCGCTCTTCTCGGTTCAGGAGCGGCTGGAGATGATCGACGAGGCCACCGCCGACCTCAAGAACAACTTCCGCATCGTCGCCTTCGACGGGCTCCTCATCGACCTGGTGGCCCGCGAGCGCGCCGACTGCATCGTGCGCGGCATCCGGGCCGTCTCCGACTTCGAGTACGAGTTCCAGATGGCGCTCATGAACCGCAAGCTCTCCAGCAACGTGGAGACCGTGTTCCTGATGCCGCACGAGAAGTACACCTACATCTCGTCGAAGCTCATCAAGGAAGTGGCCGGCTATGGAGCGTCGGTGGCCGGGCTGGTCCCGCCCGTCGTGGAGAAGCGGCTGGCCGAGAGGTTTCCCGCCAAGCCGCCGGCCTGAGCCGGTGCCGTCGGAGCGAACCGTGCTGGCAGACCGGATGAAGACCCTGGCCCCGTCGTCGACGCTGGCCGTCCAGGCCAAGGCCAAGGCCCTGCGGGCCCGCGGCGTGGACGTCATCTCGTTCGGCGCCGGCGAGCCCGACTTCGACACGCCGGAACGCATCAAGCAGGCGGCGGTCCAGGCTCTACGGCGGGGGCAGACGAAGTACACCGAGGTCGGCGGCATCGCCGAGCTGCGGGGGGCCGTGTGCACCAAGTTCAAGCGCGACAACGGCCTCGACTACGATCCCGCCGACGTGGTGGTCTCGGTGGGGGCCAAGCACACGCTGTTCAACATCGTCATGGCCCTGCTGAACCCGGGCGACGAAGTGCTCGTCCCCAGCCCGTATTGGGTCTCGTACCCGGAGCAGCTCAAGCTGGTCGGCGCCGTGCCGGTGACGGTGGAGACCCCGGAGAGCGCCGGCTTCGACCTCGACCCGGACCGGCTGCGCGCGGCCGTCAATGCGCGGACGAAGGTCGTGATCCTCAACAGCCCCAACAATCCGACGGGCGCGGTGTTCTCCCGGGCCGCCCTGGAAGCGGTGGCTGGCCTGGCCGTGGAGCGGCGCCTGTGGGTCGTCTCCGACGAGTGCTACGAAGCGCTCACCTTCGCGGGACGGCACGTCTCGATCGCCCAGCTCGGGCCCGACATCAAGGCGCGCACGCTGGTCGTCAACACCTGCTCCAAAGCCTACGCCATGACGGGCTGGCGGATCGGCTACGCCGCCGGTCCGCGGGAGCTGATCCGCGCGATGACGGACGTGCAGAGCCAGGTCACGTCCAACCCGTCGGCCATCGCCCAGTGGGCCGCCGTCGAGGCCCTGGCCGGCCCCCAGGACGACGTCGCCAAGATGGCCGCCGAGTTCGACCGCCGGCGCCGCCTCATCGTGGACGGGTTGAGCGGCCTGCCCGGCGTGCGCTGCGTGATGCCCAGGGGTGCCTTCTACGCCTTCCCGAATGTCTCCGGCCTGTTCGGCCGAAGAGCCCCGAATGGCAAGCGGCTGCAGGGCTCGGGCGACGTGACGGAATTCCTCCTGGAGCATGCCCTGGTGGCGGTCGTGCCGGGAGTGGACTTCGGATCCGACGATCACGTGCGGTTGTCCTACGCGACCAGCGCCGAGCTGATCCGTGAAGGGCTGGCGCGGATGGACCGCGCTCTCCGCACGCTCGAGTAGTCCACCGGCGGCGCCGGATGCGGGGTGGGGCCGCGGGGCGCTCGGAGACCACGCAGCCGGGGCGTCGGACGCGTAGCGGTTTCGCCATCGCCACGTATTGAGCATGCCTCGTCGCAGGGAACGGGTCTCCGAGCGCCCCGCGGCCCCACCCCGCATCCGGCGCCGCACGACGACCCCGCGGTCGACGGAGGAAGCGGCCCCGCCTGGGTGGCTTCCACAGTGGGAGGGCCTGGTCCAGCGGGTGATGGCGTCCCCGGTCACGATGGTGATCGGCGAGAGCGACACGGGCAAGACCACGCTGGTCACCGCGCTGGCCAACGCGCTCAGCGCCCGTCACCCGAGCGTCGCGGTGGTGGACGCCGACCTGGGGCAATCCGAGATCGGCCCGCCCACCACGATCGGCCTCGGCCGGGTCCGGGCCCCGCTGCGGCGCCTCGGCGACGCCGAAGTCATCGGACTCCACTTCGTAGGCACGACCTCACCGGCGGGCAATCTGCTCGGCGCGGTGGTCGGCGCCCGCCGGATGCTTGACCGGGCCCGCGCGTTGGGCTTCGAGCGGGTCGTCATCGACACCAGCGGCCTCGTCGCCGGCGCCCTCGGCCGCACCCTCAAGCGCGCGAAGATCGACGTGACCGACGCGGCCCTGGTGATCGCCCTGGAGCGAGCGGGCGAGTGCGGCCACATCGTCGCCGCCTGCGCGGGTGCCGAGCGGCCCCATGTGCTGCGCCTGCCCGCCTCGCCGGCGGTGCGTCCCCGCAGCGCGGACGAGCGTCGGCGCCACCGGCAGGAGCGGCTGCAGGCCTACTTCGCGGCGGCGCGGAGCCTCACGCTCCCGCTGGATCGGGTGGCGGTGCGGGCGCCAAGCGGGGAGGCGCTCGGTCCGCATCACGCGGCGGACGGGCTGGAGTTGGTCCTGGTCGGGCTGGAAGACAGGGCACGGACCACGCTCGGCCTCGGGATCATTCGCGGGGTCGACTTCGACAGGGCTGTCCTGCTCGTCGACACGAACGTCCCCGAGGCCGAGGTGTCCGCCGTTGCGATCGGCAGGGAAACGTACCCTGCCTGAAGGCGACTACTTCGTCCCGCTCCCCGTAGACGGCTGGCTCGATGGCGAGCTCGTCGAGGGCGGGGTGGACGGCGACGTTGACGGCGTGCTGGTCGCGGGCGGCGGCGGGCTCGGCGGAGAAGCCGACGGTGTGCGATCAACCGGCCGCTCACCAACCCGATCGGTGCGGGACTCGGAGCACCCAGCCACGAGCGTGGCGCCCACGAACAAGGCCAGGCCTGTACTGAGCAAACTTTTCATTCCGTACCCTCCAAGCATGTGGGTTCGGTCAGGGAGGACAGGTGCAATCGGGGTGCCACGCAACGGCAGCCCTGATACACTATGGCGCTCGCGCACGAGGTGTCGCCAAGGAGATCGCGAATGAAACTCGAAGGCTCGCACGATGTCCCGGCGCCGCGTCAGACGGTCTGGAACGCCTTCCTCGACCCCGAACAGTTGCGCCAGGCGATCCCCGGATGCGAGAAGCTCGAGGCGCTCGGTGGCGACGAGTACAAGGCCACCATGAAGATCGGTGTCGCCGCTGTGAAAGGGACGTTCGAGGGCAAGGTGAAGATTACCGACCAGAACCCGCCCACGTCCTATCGCATGGCCGTGGAGGGAAGCGGTGGTCCCGGGTTCTTGCGGGGGGACACGCTGATCACGCTGAGCGACATCGACGGGGGCACTCGCGTCGCCTACAGCGCCGACGTCCAGGTGGGCGGTCTCATCGCCGGCGTCGGGCAACGGATGCTCGGCGGCGTCAGCAAGATGCTGGCCGATCAGTTCTTCAACCGGATGAGCGAGCTCCTGCAGGCCGGCGCATGAAGGCGGCCTTCTTCAAGGAGCACGGCGGCGCCGACAAGATTCTCTACGACGACTACCGCGACCCCATCCCCGGCGCCGGCGACGTCGTCGTCCGCGTCCGAGCGTGCGCCCTGAACCACGTCGACATGCTGCTGCTCGACGGGCGCTTCCCGCCGCCCGAAGGGCTGCCCCACGTCAACGGCTGCGAGGTGACCGGCACCATCGAGACAGTGGGAGCCGAGGCCGCGGGCCTCACGCGCGGCCAGCGGGTGATCGTCTTTCCCGGCTTCGCCTGCGGGCGATGCGAGCTCTGCCTGCGCGGCGAGCGCACCGTGTGTCTGCGCTACGGCTACCTGGGCGCTCACCAGGACGGCGGCTACGCCGAGCTGGTCAAGGTACCGGCGGCCAACGTTCTGCCGCTGCCCGAGGCCGTTTCGTTCGAGGCGGGGGCGGCCGTACCTCTGGCCATGCTCACTGCCTGGCACGCGGTGGTGGCCCAGGCCCGAGTCCGTCCCGGACAGACGGTGCTGGTGCAGGCCGCGGGCAGCGGCGTGGGCAGCGCGGCCATCCAGATCGCGCGCCTGGCCGGGGCCCAGGTCATGACGACGGTGGGCAGCGACGACAAGATCGAGTTCGCCCGCGCCCTGGGGGCTGAACACGTGGTGAACTACCGCCGCCAGGACTTCGTCGAGGAGGCCAAGCGCTGGACGGGCAAGCGCGGCGTCGACGTCGTGGTCGAGCACATCGGCGGCGAGACCTTCGAGCGCTCCGTCTACGCGCTGAGCCGGCTGGGCACGCTGGTCACCATCGGCTCTCACGACACGCACTGGGGCCGGATGGACCTGCGCCACGTCTACTCGAAGAACCTGCGCATCCTGGGCACGAACCTGGGCACCATCCTCGAGCTCCAGCAGATCCTCGACCATCTGGTGACGGGGCGGCTTCGCCCGGTGATCGACCGCACGTTTCCCCTCGCCCAGGCGCGGGCCGCTGTGCAGCACGTCCTCGATCGCCAGAACAGGGGCAAGGTGTTGCTGGTCCCGTGAGCGAGTTCCTTCGCGTGCAGCGAGCCGGGCTGGTGGCGACGATCTGGATCGACCGCCAGCCGAAGATGAACACGCTGACTGTCGCCATGCGCGGCGAGCTGCCGGCGATGTTCCAGGCGCTCGACGCCGACGACGGCGTGCGGGTCGTGGTGGTGCGCGGCGCCGGTGGCAAGGCCTTCAGCGCAGGGGGCGACGTGGCCGAGTTCCTCACGCTGGTTCCGGCCGAGCTCGAGCAGTGGGGCGACACGCTGACCGCCGCCGAGCGATGCCGCAAGCCGGTCATCGCCGCGATCGACGGCTATACGATGGGCGCGGGCCTGGAGCTGGCGCTGGCCTGCGACTTCCGGATCGCGACGCTTCGCTCGGAGTTCGCCTTCCCCGAAGTACGGCTGGGGATGATTCCCGGGAGCGGGGGCACGCAGCGGGCGCTTCGCCTGATCGGCATGACGCGCACCAAGCTGTTTACGATGACGGGGCAACGCATCCCGGCCGAGCAGGCCGAGGCCTGGGGGCTCATCACCCGGGCCGTCCCCGACGGCGGGCTGGACGAGGCGGTGGCCGCGCTGGCCGCCGAGCTGTCCGACAAGGCGCCCCTGGCCTTGCGGACCCTCAAAGCGGTTCTCAACCGCGGCGCCGACGCTGCGCTGGAGACGGCGCTGGAGCTGGAGCGTAAGGCCTACGCCTGGCTCCGCTCCACGCGGGACTACGAGGAGGGCGTCCGGTCGTTCCTGGAGAAGCGGCCGCCCCGGTACACCGGCCGCTGAGGCGATGGCGCGCTCACCGTTTGGCCTGATCCTCGCCAACCGTGCCGTGGTCCTGGGTGTGATGAAGGCCCGTGACCTCATCGACGTCACCGTCGCCGCCGAGGCCTCCGGCGCGTTCGATGCCGTGTGGGTCGGCGACAGTCTCCTGGCCAAGCCGCGGCTGGAGGCGGTCAGCGTGCTCTCGGCCCTGGCCGGCGTGACGACCAGGCTGCGTTTGGGCGTGGGCTGCCTGGCCACCTTCGTCCACCGCCATCCCGTGCTATTCGCCCACCAGTGGGCGAGCCTCGACGCGCTCTCGAACGGCCGGGCGTGGCTGGCCGTCTGCCTGGGCGGGCCCGACGAGCAGAGCGCGGCCCAGGCCCTCGAGCATCGGGTCATGGGCGTGCGGTCGAGCGAGCGGGTGGCGCGGCTCGAAGAAGGCATCGTCATCCTCCGCGCGCTCTTCCACCAGAAGAACGTCTCGCACCGCGGCCGCTTTTACGAGCTCGACGGCGTGACGCTCGAGCCCCGACCCGTCCAGCAGCCGTGCCCCATCTGGATCGCTTCGAATCCGACCGGGCTCACCTGGAAGGGCGGGGCCAGCGCGTCGCCGGCCGCCGTGGAGCGCGGGTTCCGGCGGGTCGCCCGGTATGCCGATGGCTGGATGACCAACAAGCTCTCCCCCGACGAATTCCGCCGGCAATGGGGTGCGATCTCGCGGATGGCCCGCGAGGAGGGACGCGACCCGGCGCGGCTGGGGAGCGCGCTCTACCACAACATCAACATCAACGAGGACCGCCGGGCGGCGCTCGAGGAATCGAAGAAGTTCCTGGACACCTACTACACCTCGAACTTCAGCCCCGCGTTCGTGGAGGGCTGGACGGTGGCCGGGGCGCCGCAGCAGTGCGTGGCCGAGCTGCGCGCTTACCTGGACGCCGGGCTCGGGCACATGGCCCTGCGGCTGGCCTCCTGGGACCAGCCGGGCCAGTTGAAGCGCTTTCTCACCGAGGTGGCACCCGCCCTCAGGAGCTGACCATGCTGACCGGCATCGACCACCTTGTCATCGCCGTTCGCGATCTCGCCACCGCCACGAAGAACTACGAGGCGCTGGGGTTCACCGTGGTGCCGGGTGGGCGACATCCGGTCGGCACCCACAACGTCTTGATCGCGTTCGCCGACGGCTCGTATCTCGAGCTGATCGCCTTTTACGAGGAGAACCGCCAGCACAAGTGGTGGGAGGCGCTCCAGCGCGGAGGCGGGCTCGTCGATTTCTGCCTGCAGACCGACGACCTCGGCACCGACACCGCCGCCTTCCGGCGCGCCGGCGTGGCCATCGACGACCCGGCGCCGCTCTCGCGCGTCCGGCCCGACGGCTATCAGCTCAAGTGGGTCCTGTCGATTCCCCGCGGAGGGCAGCGGGGCGTGGCGCCGTTCCTCATCGAGGACGAAACGCCCCGTGAAGAGCGGGTGCCCCGGCAGCACCGCCACGGCAACGGCGTGACCGGCATCGGGACGATCACGGTGGTCGTGTCCGACCTCGGCACCGTCCGGGGTTGGTACAGCGTCGCGCTGGGCCAGCCCGGTCGCGAGGTCGTACGCGATGACCTGCAGGCGGCCGGAGTCGCCTTCATGATCGGACCGCACACCCTCGAGCTCCTGACGCCGCGCCCGGCGAGGAGTCCGCTTAGGGACTGGCTGAGCGACCGCGGCCCCTCGCCCTACGCCGCCACCCTGGCCACGGCAGCGACGACACGTGGGCCGCTCGACCCCGGCCGGACGGAGAGCGCCCGCCTCTCATTGGTGGGAAAGGAGATCTCGCGATGAAAACGATCCTGGCTCTCGTGGCCGCCCTGGCGGTGGTCGTGCCGGTGGCGTGGGCGCAGCAGCCCGTCACCCTGGCCTTCGCCACGCTCGACGCCGGCAGCGCCTGGTACATCTACGGCGCCACCATGGCCGACCTCCTGCGCAAGGCGCTGCCGCCGGGCTCCAACGTGGACGTCAAGCCCTTCGCCGGCGGCGTGGGCAACGCCAAGCTGGTGGCCAAGAACGAGACGCCGCTGGCGCTGTCGTTCACCGTCACCAACCGCTGGGCCTTCGAGGGCAAGGAGGCCTACGACACCAGGCTCGAAAATCTGAGATCCCTGGTCGGCGGCCTCGACACGTACTATCTGGTGGCCGTCGCCCAGAAGAAGCTCGGCATCGCCTCGCTGCGCGAGATCAAGGACAAGAAGCTCCCCGTTCGCGTCTTCACCCAGCCGGTGGGCGCGCTGGGCGAGTTTGGCGGCCGCCAGCTCCTCCGCGCCTACGGCCTGACCTATGCCGACATCAAGAGCTGGGGCGGCTCCACCACCCACGTCGGCTACAACGTCATCATCGACGCCTTCAAGGACGGCCGGGCCGACCTCCTGCTGGCGGTGGTGACGCCCAAGCACCCGTCGGTGTCGGAAATCGCGACCTTCACTGACGTGAGGTTCCTGCCCCTCGAGCCCGAGGTGGTGAAGGGGCTCGAGCCGCTCGGCTATACGACGGCCAGCATGCCGGCCAACACGTTCAAGAACCAGCCGGAGCCGGTGCACACGGTCGGCTTCCCCACGGTGGTGATCACCAACAAGGATCTGCCGGAGCCAGTCGCCTACACGGTGACCCGGACCCTCATCGAGAACAAGGATGCGCTGGTGCGCGGCCATGCCGGACTCACTGCCTTCGACCCCCAGACGGCGTGGCAGCCGGAAAAGCTGGGCCTTCCGCTCCACCCCGGCGCCGAGCGCGCCTACCGTGAGAAGGGGTGGATGAAATAGCGGCCGACTGGATCCTCCGCGACGGCCGCATCCTCACCTTCGATTCTCGGCGCTCTCGCGCCGCCGCGCTGGCGATCCGCGGTGACCGCGTGGTCGCCGTCGGCGCGCGAGCCGACATGTGGGTCTGGCGCGACCGGCGCACGCGCGTGATCGATCTCGCCGGCGCCACCGTCGTTCCCGGACTCGTCGACACCCACGCCCACCTCGATCGCGAGGGCCTGAAGTCCCTGTACCCCTCACTGACCCGCTGCCAGTCTATCCGCGACATCCAGGAGCTGATCCGCCGCCGCGCCGCCACGCGACCCACGGGCGAGTGGATCGTCACCATGCCGGTGGGCAGCCCGCCCTTCTACCGCGACGCGCTCACCCTGCCGCTCGAGGAGATGGCGTCGCTCACCTGCCGACTCACCATGGTCGGCGGTCGCGTCGTCCACGGCGATGTATAACCCGCGCATCTGGCTGGCCGTCCTGTGGTCGCTGTTCCAGCTCTACACGGCCTCCCGCGGCATGTTCGATCTGCTCATCCAGCTTCCGCTCCACGCGGCCTTCGCCGTTGCCCTGGGGTTCCTCACCCCGCCGCCCGGCGCGCGCCCGGGGCGGTGGCGCCGCGCGCTGGACGGAGGCGGGGCGACGCTCGCGCTGGCCTGCGCGGCCCACTACATCGTCCACAACGAACGCCTCACCACGCGCATGGCGATGGTGGACGACCCCTGGCCGCTCGACGTCGCCATCGGCGTCCTCTTCGTGCTGCTGCTGCTCGAGGCCTCGCGCCGCCACATCGGCAGCGCGCTGGTCCTCCTCGCCCTGGCCTTCGTCGCTTACGCCTTCATCGGCCCCTGGCTGCCCGGCTTCCTCTCCCACGGCGGCGTGCGGGCGCTCCAGCTCGTCGACCAGCAGACGATGACGACGGGGGGCGTGTTCGGCATCCCGACGCTGGTCTCGGCCACCTTCATCTATCTCTTCGTCGTCTTCGGCGCGGTCATGCAGCGAGGCGGGCTCCTCACCTTCTTCAAGGACCTGGGGCTGGCGGTGGCCGGCTCGACCCACGGGGGCGCCGGCAAGGTGGCCGTCATCGCCAGCGGGCTCTTCGGCACCGTCAACGGCAGCGCCATCGCCAACGCGGTGACGACGGGGTCACTGACGATTCCCCTGATGATCCGCGCCGGCTATCGGCCGGCCTTCGCCGCCGGTGTGGAGGCGACGGCGTCGATGGGCGGCCAGCTCATCCCGCCGGTGATGGGCGCGGCCGCCTTCATCATGGCCGAGACGCTGGGAGTCCCCTACGGCACCATCGCGCTGTCGGCGGCCATCCCCGGGGTGCTGTACTTCGTCGCGGTGGGCGTGATGGTCCACTTCGAGGCGTCCCGGGAAGGTTTGCCCGTGCTGCCGCGCGCCGAATTGCCGCGGCTCACCGCCGTGCTGCGGCGGGATCTGCACCTGCTGGCCGGTCCGGCGGTCCTCGTCTGGTTTCTGGTGGAGGGCCGCTCGCCGATGTTTGCGGGATTCTGGGCCCTGGTGGTGGCCGTCGTGACGAGCTGGGTGCGGCCGGAAACCCGGATCGGCCCGCGCGGGGCGGCCGCCGCGCTCGCCGACGCCGCCCACAACGCCATGCCGGTGGCCCTGGCCTGCGCCACCGTCGGGATCGTGGTCGGCGTGATTTCCCTCACCGGGCTTGGGCTCAAGCTGGCCAGCGGGATCCTCGGGATCTCGGGGGGGCAGCTCCTTCCCACACTCGTGCTGACGATGATCGCCGCGCTCATCCTCGGTACCGGGCTTCCGACGTCGGCGACCTACATCATCACCTCGATCATCGCCGCGCCGGCTTTGATCCAGCTCGGGTTGCCCACTCTGGTGGCCCACATGTTCGTCTTCTACTTCGGAATCCTGGCCGACCTCACCCCGCCCACCGCGATCTCGACCTACGCGACCTCCTCCATCGCCGGAGCCGGCGTGTGGGAGACCCAATGGAAGGGGATGATGCTCGCGCTGTCGGGCTTCATCATCCCGTTCTCCTTCGCGTACGATCCGGCCCTGCTGCTGATCGGCGCCGGGCCGGTCGGTATCGTGCTGCGGACGGCGGCGGCGACCCTGGGCATCGTAATGCTGGGCGCCGGCATCATCGGTTACTTCCTCGCGCCCACTCGGTGGTGGGAGCGGGCGCTGCTGCTGGCCGGCGCGCTGCTCCTCATCTTCCCCGGCGTGGTGACCGACCTGCTGGGCGCCGTCTGCTTCGTTGCCGTGCTGACCAGTCAGCGCCTGGCGCGCCGTCGAGCCCCGGCGCCGGCCCTGCGGTGACCGCGCGGCATCGACCTTGCTGATCATGCGGTGGACTTTCTGGTGCTGCATGAAGGAGGCACGTATGTTCCTGATCCGCACGTGCGTCGCCTTGGTCGTCGTGGTGTCGGTCACGACGCCACTGGCGGCCCAGCCGACGCTTTCCTCGCCGTACCGGGAGGAGCTCGGCTCTGAGATCCGGGGGCTCACGACGAAAGAGATCGAGGACCTCCGCGAGGGACGGGGGATGGGGCTCGCCCGCGCGGCGGAATTGAATGGCTACCCGGGGCCGCGCCACGTCCTCGATGCCGTGCAGGCGGGGCAGTTTCAGCTGAGTCCCGAGCAGCTCGCCGGGGTCCGGCACCTCTTCGAGGGCATGTCGGGGGAAGCGCGCCGGCTCGGCGCCGCCATCCTCACCGAGGAACAGGCGCTGGAGGCGGCGTTCCGCGCGGGCAAGATCGACGCGGTGGATCTCCGGGCGCGGCTAACCCGTATCGCCGGATTACACGGCACTCTCCGGGCGATTCATCTGAAGACCCACCTCGAGACGCGCGCCTTGCTGACCGATCACCAGATCGAGCGTTACAACCAGATCCGCGGTTACCGGCCAGGCGGCACGGGTTCGGGCCAGCACAAACACTGAGAACGTGGGACTGCCGCCGTGGTCTTCAGGGACCCAGGACGTGGAAGCCCTCGCGCTCGGCCGCGTCGGCCTGGTGCTGGTCGAGCGTCACGAAGTCGAACCCGTCGGCGCTGCCTTCGGCCACTACCAGGGCGGCCCCGATCTGGAGGGCGTCGGAAGCTCGGACGGGGTGCGTTTCCACGACTCGCTCGGCGTAGCGGCGAACGATCTCCAGCGCGGTCACCTCTGACCACCGCTCCCAGGCGCTGAGGACGTCCCGCCGGGCGGCCAGCAGGCGGCGCGCCGCCCGCGGCTCGGCTCGCCGGCGTCGGGCCAGGGCGGACAGGAGCTCGATGCGGGTCAACGTCCACACTACGACATCCGGGTCCTCCCGCAACCAACGTTCGGTTCGCGCGGTCTCACGCTCGGCGACGAAGAGGGGAATGAGCGCCGACGTGTCCCAGAACCTCACCACGCGCTCGCCCGCTCGTTGCGGAGGTCTCGCAGCGCGCTCCCGCGCAACCGCGGCGGCCGGCGTCGGCCGAGCCAGGGCGGCAAGCCGCCGGCACCACGGCGGATCAGGCCGCGGCGTTCGAGGCGTAGCAGCCGATCCTCGTTAGCCGCGCGATCCCTGACCGCCGGCCCCAGGGGGATGATCTGAGCGATGGGCTGGTCGCGGTCCAGCACGACGACCGATCCCCCGGCTCGGACATGGTCCAGGTAGCGGGACAGGTTGTTCTTCAGGGCGGCGATCCTGGCCCGCTTCATGTGGCCATAATAGCCACATTGCTGGGGCCGGTCAACGGTGCCCGGCCCGGTCGTGACACGACCAACATCGGCTCTTGACCGAACGAGGTCAGGCGACTAGGCTGCGGGGATCGCCGGAACCGGATGGCGAGGAGACGAGAGCCTGATGGGCTTCATGGACATGCGGCAGTGGCTGGCGCTGCTCGAGCGGGAGGGCGAGCTCCGGCGAATCAAGGCCGAGGTGGACTGGGACCGCGAGCTGGGCGCCATCGCCCGGCGCGTGCTGGAGCGCAAGGGCCCGGCGCTGCTCTTCGAGAGCATCAAGGGCTACCAGAGCGGCCGTTGTACGAAGCTCCTCACCGGCGGGTTGGGCGACCGGCGCCGGCTGGCCCTGGCCCTGGGCTTCCCCCCGGACGCGCCCAACCGTGATCTCGTCGAGTATGTGATGAAGAAGAACCGCGAGGCGATTCCACCGGTTGTCGTCAGCACGGGGCCGGTGAAGGAGCACATCGTCCGCGGCGACGCCCTGGACCAGGCGGAGTTCCCCGTCCCCCGGTGGCACTACCGCGAGGGCGGGCGCTACATCCACACCTTCTCGGCGATCGTCACCCGCGATCCCGACACGCGGGTGATGAACGTCGGCATCTACCGGGGGATGATCGGCCGGAAGAGCACGACCCCCATGCTCATCATGAAAGGCGGACAGCACTGGGGCCAGCACTTCGTCAAGTACGCGGCCCGCGGCGAGCCCATGCCCGTGGCCTGCGTCATCGGCTGGGATCCCATCATGCCCTTTCTGGCCGGGTCGCCGATCCCCGCCGGCGTGTGCGAATGGGACGTGATGGGCGCCTATCGGGGGGAGCCGGCGCCACTCATCGGCTGCGAGACGGTGGACCTGGAGGTCCCGGCCACGGCCGAGATCGTCATCGAGGGCCTCATCAGCGATGATCCCGACACCTACGAGCTGGAAGGGCCGTTCGGGGAGTTCACCGGGTACGTCTCCGATCTGCCCACCCGGCGACCGGCCATGCAGATCACCTGCATCAGCCATCGCCACGACCCCATCTTCCGCGGCTGCCTGGAGGGCACGCTGCCCGGCTCCTACAGCGAGAACAGCGTGATGTCCTCCGTGCAGCGGGCGGCCATCGCCTGGAACATCCTCACCGCGGCCGGCATCCCCGGCATCCTCGACGTCTACGTGCCGCCCATCACCAACGGCGTGAACATCCACGTGCAGATCCGCAAGCACTACCAGGGCCAGCCCAAGCAGATCGCCGCCGCGCTGTGGGGCGCGAGCGCCGCCCAGTATCGCTACAAGCACGTGATCGTGGTCGAAGAGGATATCGACCCGGCGTCTTACGAGCAGGTCGACTGGGCCCTCGCCCACCGGGTGAACGCCGGCGAAGGCGGCATCGTCGTCTTTCCCGGCATCTTCGGCTCGCCCATCGATCCCAGCACGCCCTGGGAGGACCGGGATATCGCCCAGCTGGGGACCGGGCTCTGGAATCGCATGCTCATCGACGCCACCCGGTCGTGGAAGTTCCCGCGACGGCCGGAGTGGGACAACGAGCGCTTCCCGCCCACCGTGCGCCCGGCGCCCGAGGACGAGGCCCGCGTGCGCGAGCGCTGGGCCGAGTACGGCCTGGGAGACCTCTGACATGGCCACGCTGACCTTCGGAGTCTGGCTGCCCACCTACGCGTGGCCCGATGCGGGGCCCGAGCACGTGCGACGGATCCGATCCGCGATCGAGAAGTGCGAGCAGTACGGCTTCGACGTCTGGGTCATCGACCACGTGCTGTCGGCGCCCGGGCTCTACGGCGTGGCCTGGCTGGAGCCGCTGACGACGCTGGCCTACGCGGCAGCCCTGACCCGCCGGGTGAAGATCGCCACCGGTATCCTGGTGCTGCCCGTGCGTCACCCGATCGTGCTGGCCAAGGAGATCTCCACCCTCGCCCACCTCGCCGACGGTCGCTACGTCTTCGGCGTGGGCCCGGGCTGGTACGCCCGCGAGTTCGAGGTGACCGGCTCGCGGATCGAGGAACGCGGCCGGCGCACCGACGAGATCATCGAGGCCGTCACGCTGTTGCTCACCAAACCGAACGCCTCCTACCACGGCCGTTATTATCGCTTCGACGACGTGACCATCGACCCGCGGCCGCCGCGGCTGCCCGAGATGTGGGTATCCGGCGGCTCGCGCATCCCTGACCCCGGCGAGCACGACGTACCCGTCATCGCCTCCACGGTGATGGATCGGATCGTCAAGGCCGGGCGGTGGCTCTCGCGGTGCTCGGGCACGCAGGAGTGGGTCAAGCGGGACTGGAAGCAGCTCCAGGAGCACGCGCGCCGCACCGGGCGGGACCCCAAGAGCCTGACCTTCGGTCACTGCAACTTCATCCACCTGGTCGACACGGCCGATCACGGCCAGGCGGTGGCCGGAGCACGTGAGCCGTTCCTGCGTGTCATGGGGACGCATCGCTCGTGGGACCACTTACAGGAGTGCTACATGGCCGGCTCCATCGACCGCATCAACGCCCGCATCGCCGACTTGGTGGGCGCCGGCCTCGAGTACCTCGTGCTGGGGCCGGTCACCGACGATCCGGCCCAGATCGACCTGCTCGCCCGCCGCGTCGCGGCCAACTTCGCGCGATGAAGATCACCGGCGTCCGGGCGATCCCGCTGGCCATTCCGCTGGCCGAGACCACGCCGCCTTCGACGTGGACCGCCGGCGTGGGCAAGCAGATCCTGGTCCGCCTGGACACCGACGACGGACCGGTGGGTTGGGGCGAGAGCTTCGCTTACGGCGCGCCCCTCGCCGTGTGCAGCGTGGTGGAGGAGGCGCTGGCCCCGCTCGTTCTTGGCCAGGACCCGCTGCAGATCGAGCGCCTCACCCAGCAGGTGCACCACGCCATGATGATCTGGGGCCGCCGGGGCCTGGCCATGTGCGCATGGAGTGGCGTGGAGCTGGCGCTGTGGGACCTCGCCGGCAAAGCGCGCGGCCTGCCCGTCTACCAGCTCCTGGGCGGGCTCGTCCAGCCGGAGGTGCGCGCCTACGCGAGCCTCCTGCGCTACGGCAGGCCGTCCGAGGTGGGGCGGGCCTGCGCCGCCGCGGTGGGCCAGGGCTACACGGCGATCAAACTCCATCAGGTGGACGTCGAGTCGGTGGCTGCCGCCCGCCAGACCGTGGGCGCCGATGTCGAGCTGATGCTCGACACCAACTGCCCGTGGAGCGTGGACGAGGCCATCCGCATCGGTCGGCGCCTGGAGCGCTACGAGCTTCGCTGGCTGGAAGAGCCGGTGTGGCCGCCCGAGGACTACGCCGGGCTGGCGCGCGTGCGGGCCGCCGTTCGCATCCCCATTGCGGCGGGGGAGAACGACGCCACGGTGTTCGGCATCCGCGCCATCGTGGACGCGCAGGCGGCCGACATCGTGCAGCCGAGCGTCACCAAGGTGGGCGGCCTCGGCGAGATGCGAAAGATCGGCGTCCTGGCCGCCGCCGCCGGGGTGACGTTCCAGCCGCATTCGTACTACTTCGGCCCGGGCCTGGCCGCCACGCTGCACGTCATCGCCGCCACGCCGGGCGTGCCCTACGTGGAGTTCCCGCCCGGTGAGCTGCAGGCGCCGCTGCTGGCCGAGCCCGTCTGCTGCCGCGACGGCGTCGTCGCGGTGCCCGATCGTCCGGGGCTCGGCGCCGACCCCGATCCGGCCGTGCTCGACCGCTACCCGTACGCGCGCGCCGCCGCCCGGCCCTTCTACCTCACCTGAGCCGTCATGGGCTACATCGTCGTCGCCATCGTGGCCGTGGCCGTGGCGATCTTCGCCATGCAGAACACCACCACCGTCGCGGTGAAGTTCGTCGTCTGGCAAATCGAGGAGGTGCCGGTGGCGGCGGTGGTGCTGGCCTCCCTGGCCGCCGGCGTCATCATCGTAGGCCTGCCGCTGTGGTTCAAGGTCTGGCGTCTGCGCAGCCGGCTCCGCGCCCAGGCCGCCGTTCCGTCACGCGAGTTCGAGGCTCCCGAACGGCCGCTCACGCCCTACGACCGGCCTGTTCCCCCCGAGCGGCCGCCGTCACCCTACGATCGTCCTCCACCGCCCGATGAGCGCTGACGGATAGCCGGTCGGGTCGGTGCTGCGCCGTGTATCGAGGATCGCGCGTTGACGAGGCGCCGAGCGGGCGCGCTGGGCCCCGAAGCGTTCCCCGACCTCACCGTGCAGGTCTCCGAGATCCTCGGCTAAGGGGCCTCACGCGCCGGCCGGCGCCGCCACGGCCGGGCGCAGGACCAGGCAGAGCGGCACCGTCACCAGCACGACCGCGGCGACGATCCCGAGCGTGGCCGGAACGCCGACCACGTCGCCGATCACGCCATAGAGGGTGGGGGCCAGCGCTGAGCAGCCGACGCTGAGCGTGTAGTACAGTCCGTAGGCGCGCGAGCGGCGCTCGGCCATCACGAGGTCGGCCACCGTTCCATACAGGACTGAGGACGTTCCGTTGAGCGCGACGCCGAGCGGCACCAGCGCGGTCAGCGCAAGCGGCAGAGGGGCGGCGACAACGGTGGCGATGCCGGCGGCCGTCGCGGTCTCGGTGAGGATGACGGTGCGGATCACGCCCACGCGCTCGGCCAGCAGGCCGCAGAGGAACTTGCCGGCAGCCCCCCCGATGAAGAGCAGCGCCAGCGCGGTGCCCACGCCGGCCACCGTGGAGCCCTTGGCCATCAGCACGAACGGCAGGAAGGTGATGAACCCGGTGCGGGTGGCATTGTCGACCATGCCGATAGCGGCCAGGGCACTGAACCCCCGCGGGTCACGAATACCCCAGCCGCGGAACGGCACGCCCTCGCCATCAGTCGCCGGACCAGGGTCGCCGGCGGCCAGCCGGCCCAGCACGATCAGCAGCGTCCCGGCGGCCACGAGCCCGAGGAGCCCGTAGGCTGCGCCGGCCGTCCGCCAGCCCACGGCGGCGGCGACCAGGGCGATCACCGCCGCGGCGCCGGCCTTGCCCACGTCACCCGAGAAGTTGTAGGTCCCGAGCGCGGCACGCCGCCCGCCCGTCTCGTAGGCCTTGGAGATCAGCGACGAGGACAGCGGGTGCTGCACGCCCGAGCCCAGCCCGGCCATCAACAGGATCACCAGCAGCGGGATGAACCCGCCCGCCCAGCCGGCCCCCACGAACCCCAGCGCCGTGACCGCGGTGCCGGCGGCCAAGAGCCGACGCTCCCCCCAGCGCTCGGCCAGGAACCCGGCCGGGATCTGGAAGAGGGCCATGCCGCCGCTGTAGGCGGTCCGGATCACACCGACCTGGGCGAAGCTTAGCCCGAATTCGGCAGCCCACAGCGGCAGGAACACGTAGATGATGTCGGAGAAGCCGTCGTGCAGGAGATGGATGCTTGAGGCCGAGGCCAGCACCGCCCGCGCGCGGGAGATCACGGTCCGATCATCCCCGAGCCCCGGCCGGGGTTCAAGTAGAATACCGGCCACACGGAGGCCAGCATGCCGATCAGCATCACCCGCGTCTATACGCGCCTCGGCGACAAAGGGGAGACGAGCCTCGTCGGCGGCAAGCGAGTCCCAAAAGACTCGCCGCGCATCGTCGCCTACGGCACGATCGACGAGCTGAACGCCATCGTGGGCATCGCGCGCACGCTGAACGAAGAGCGCCTGGGCGAGGGCGAGCACCACCGCTGGCTCGACCAGGTGCTGCGGACGATCCAGAACGAGCTGTTCGACCTCGGCAGCGAGCTGGCCACGCCGCCAGAGGCGGAGTACGAGGGCATGGCGAAGATGGGCGAGGCGCAGGTGACCGCGCTGGAGCGCCTCATGGATCGCTGCCAGCAAGATCTCGAGCCGCTGCGTTCGTTCACTCTGCCGGGGGGCGGCCGGGTCAACGCGTTCCTCCATCAGGCGCGCACCGTCTGTCGCCGGGCCGAGCGCGAGATCCTCGAGCTCTCGCGGGTGGAGCCCCTCAACGAGTGGGCGCTCCGATACGTCAACCGGCTGAGCGACGCCTTCTTCGTCCTCTCGCGGTGGGTGGCCAAGCGCGGCGGCGAGAAAGAGTACCTCTGGGAGCGGGGGCTGCAGAACCACGCTCGCCCCCGGAAGAAGAAGAGCTGAGCGGCCCTCGGAGGGCCGGTGCGCCGCGCGCAGCGCCAAGTCGAGAACCCGGCGGGAATGCGCTCTACCGGTCGCCCAGTGCTGCCCCCCTGGCCTCTATGACGATCGGAGCCAGCGTGCGGAGACGGTTGCAGCACGTGGCGCGTATCCCAGGTCTGCATAACACCGGCGTATCCCGCACGGCACGGTGGCCCAGAGGCGCGCCGCGAATGACCGTCTGGCCACCGCGCCGCGCACGCTCGTTGGTGTTACGCTGTCCGGACTCGCAGCGTACGCCCGATTACACGGTTCTGTATATATAGAGAGTTGGGCAGACTGAGGGGTGCCTCGTGAGGCCAACAGTTGTCGCGTTCTGCGGCGTGCTGGCCCTCGTGCCCTTCGCCGCCGAGGCGCAGCGGACAGCTCAGTCGCGACGGTCGGTGTAATCTCGTCCACCGCCGCCCATGCCCCGCGAGATGACGCGTTTGAGCACGCGCTTCGGGTTCTCGGCTGGGTGATCGGCCAGAACATCAGGATCGAATATCGATACCGGGCGGGACGGCAAGAAGTCCTCGGTTCGCTCGCTGCCGAACTTGTCCGTCTCCCGGTTGACATCCTTGTCGCTTGGAGTCCCGCTGGAGGGCTCGCGGCGAAACGCGCGACAAGTGAGATCCCTGTCGTCTTCCTCGCCGGCGGTGGTGATCCGGTTGGAATCGGGCTCGTCTCTGGCTTGGCCCGTCCTGGCGGCAACGTCACCGGGGTTTCGTCTGCCGCCGCCCTCGAGACCTACGCCAAGCGCCTCGAACTGCTCAAGGAAGGCGTCCCTTCTCTTCGTCGTATCGTGTTGCTTGACTCGCCAGAGTCGCGCTCGCCGGCGGCGAAACATTCGGTAGCGACAGCAGCCAAAGCCCTGAGACTTCAGATTCACGAGGTTCTGGTGAAGACGCCCGCGGAATTAAACGCCGCCGTCCGCAAAGCGAAGGACCAAGGCGCGCAGGCGCTTTATGTGTGGCCGAGTGGTCTCACCGCTGCGCTCGCGGCGCAGCTCTCGGAGCTTGCCCTCGCGCATCGACTTCCCACGATCCACGCGTTCAGCGAGAGTGCCGTGGCAGGCGGGCTGTTCGCCTACGCACCGAGCATGACAGACATCGCGCGCCGAGGTGCGGCGTACGTCGATAAGATTCTCAGAGGAACCAAGGCCGGTGACATCCCCGTCGAGCAACCGACCAAGTTCGAACTCATCGTCAACCTGAAGACGGCGAAAGCGCTTGGGCTGACGATCCCGTCGTCGCTACTGGTCCGAGCCGACAGGTCATTGAGTAACAGACGGCCGCTCAACTCCACGCTTCAGCGGCCCGCAGGCTCGCGTTGCTCGCCTCGCGGCCGCTGAGCGTGAGCGTTGGGCCGCACGAACGGGACGGCCACTCTGGTCATCCACAGGAGGATGTCAACATGGACAAAGCATGGTCAGCCGAGTGGCTCCGCCTCTTCAGCGCAACCGACCCGACCTCGCTACTCGATCTATACACCGACGACGCCTGCTTCGAGGACGTAACGCTGAGCCAGCGGGTCTCCGGAAAAGCCAGCCTCGCCGTCTTCTTTGGTGCCTTTATGAACCGCGAAGTGCGCACGAATCGATTCACCTTGCTTCGATACGTCGGCGATGCCATGAGCGGTGCGGTCGAGTGGATGTGGGAGGCCAAGCATGAGGGCAATTTTCTTGGTCAGCCAGCGCGGGGTAGGACCACCTCTGTTCGCGGCGTATCAGTTCTGGAGTTCGAGGGAGGCAAGGTCTGTGAGCAGCGTGACTACTGGGACGCACGTACTCTCCTCGCGCAACTTGCGGCCGCCCAAAGGTAGAATCATGCTCGCTGGCGAACGCCGGGCGCGGCCCAACACGCCGATGCACCTGTCGGCGGGCGCGCGGACGGCGAGAGAATTTCGCAGCGTCCTTGGCGCCCGCCGCAGGTGATCGGCAGGACGTTCGCCGCACTGGCGATTGGGCAAGAGCGCGTGAGCGGCGGCCGTTGAGGAAACCGCAGAGATTACGGCGACCCGCAATGTCATTTGAGGAGGCAGATGGGCGAATGGGCGAACCGTCTACCGCGGGCCGGGGGGTGCGTCTGCCGTTCGGGTCTTGGCACGGCGTCGTCTTCCTCGTCTTCCTCGCTCGCCTTGAAGGCGCGCGCACTGTCGCGCTAGATCGGGCCCGATGAGACTCGACCTCAGCCGAGCATGGTGCAGGGCGAGCTTCGGAGTTCCTCTTCTGGCGCTCGCGCTTTGCATCACCGTGCTAGGCGTGCCGGCACTCGCCCAGCCGCCGTCCAAGGCCCGCATCGGCTATCTTACTTCCACCTCGTATGTGCACCCCGCCTTCGCCGATCTCCTCTTCCGTCACGTGAGCATCGCCGGCGGCATGTGGGGAGGGAACCTCGAGCTTCTCAGTCGATCCGCCGCAGGCAGCGACGATCGCCTGCCGAGCCTGGCCGCGGAGCTGGTCGGGGCCCGGGTGGACATCATCGTCGCCGACGGCACCGCGGCGGCGCTGGCCGCGAAGGCGGCCACGCGGACGGTTCCCATCGTGATGGCGATCACCGGTGACCCCGTACAGGCCGGGCTGGTGGCGAACCTTGCCCGACCGGGCGGCAATGTGACGGGCGTGACTTCACTCTCGCTGGAATTGGTCGCAAAGCGGTTTCAGCTCATCAAGGAAGTCGTGCCGAAAGCCGGCCGGGTGGCGATCCTATGGAACCCCGCGAGCCCCGAGAAGGAACTCGAGTGGAAGGAACTGCGGTCAGCCGCAAGCAGGCTCGGCGTAACACTCCAGTCGCTGGAGCTGCGTCGCCCGGGCGATCTCGCGCCTCGGCTCGACAGCGCGGTCACCGAGCGCGCTGGCGCCCTTCTGCTGCTGGACGACTCGCTCACGCTGAGCCTTGCAGTAGACATCACGACGGAGGTCGACAAGCGCCGGCTGCCGGCGATCTACGGGTGGGATCGGTACATGACCGTGGAGAAGAAGGGGCTTATGGTGTACGGCCCTTCGGTGTGGGACCTCGCGAGCACGGCCGCAACGTACGTAGACAGGATTCTCAAGGGCGCCAAGCCGGCCGACCTTCCGGTGGAGCAGCCGACGAAGTTCGAGCTCGTGATCAACGTGAAGGCGGCGAAAGCACTCGGCCTGACGATTCCACCGTCGCTGCTGCTGCGGGCAGATCGCGTGATCGAATAAGAAATGAGGCGCCGAGCCCGCGCTCAGCGCCGGCCGTTGCAGCGGTTCGGCGCACGAGACGAGTGGCCATCAGGAACAGGCGGCGACCGGCGGCGTCGCCGGCCTCCCTGAAGAGGTCGGCGGATCTCGGCGGCAACATTACGACGGAGAGGGCGGACCTCCCACTGTCTTTGGCGGTCGGGCTGTCGGGCATTGCGGGCGAGTGCGTAAAGGAGACTGGCGTGACTGGCGAAGCAGCGTGGCGTCGAACACTTATCAGGCCTCCGGTTGTCAAGAGAGAAAACCCTCCCGTCGCGGGTCCAAGGGGGTCCGCGTGAGCAGGGCACGACGATCGGGCCCGCGCGATGTGACTGACGTCATTTCGACGGCGGCGTCAGACCTCGTGGTCTGCACCAAACACTTATCGAGCTGGGACGACGACGTGTTCCTCGTCCCCAGTGCGGAGAGCGATGACGTCTCCGCGGCCTAGAAACCCGTCGGTACCCTCCTGCCGGCTGACTCAAGGCGATGGGCTCTGGCGGACGGCCAGTCCCAGTTAGCACGCAGCTCGGGAGAGGGGCAGCCCACAGCGCCATCGGAGCCGACGCGGTGCGATCAAGAGTCTCGAGCGAGCACGGGAGTCCAATCAACGCACGGGACTCCGGGACGTCGGGCCCAGATGCTCCCCGGCGGTCGATGCCGCACGACGAAGCAGAGCATCGAATTCGGTCGGGCTCAGTCCCTTCACGGGTCCAGTTAGGCGGCCGGCTCTCCCGTGCTCCTCGAGCGCAGTCAGGGGCTCAAGTTCGCAGTCATTGCTGTTCCTCTCCGCCGGCCCTGGCGTCGGACGATCGCGCCGCCGCCTTCGGGGACGGACGAGAGCGAGTCGCCCCGCTCATTTTCGGGAGGGGTAAGATAGCGGCCCCCCTTGAGATCGGGGTCTGTGGAGGCAGCGCGCGTTGCGTCATGAGCGTCCAAGAGGGCGAGGTGTCGCATGTCGGCGCGTGCGGACAGCTCGCCGGCGTTGGTCGAGGAGAAGAACTTGGTGGCGTCGAACGCCTGGCCGCGCCGGAGCATGTAGTACACCGCCCGCGCGAGTGTGTGAGCCAAGAGCGTGAGCGCTTTGCCCTTGCCGTGCTTCTGGGCCAACCGCGCCACGTACCGCTGCGCCACGGGGTTCTTTCGCAAGGACAGCACGGCCGCCTCGGAGAACGCCCACTTGAGATGGGCGTTGCCGATCTTCGTGCCCGCGTACCCGTAGTGCTTACCGTCGGACTCCTTGGCGCATTTCACCAAGCGGCAGTACGACACGAAGTCCTGCACTCGCGGGAAGCGCTGGAGGTCGTGGATCTCGTAGAGCAGCACCAGGGCCAGGATCTTGCCGATCCCCGGCACCGAGCGCAGTCGGTAGTAGGCGTTGACGTCGTGCACCTTGGCGGTCTGGGCCCGGTGCAGCTCAAGCTCCTGGAGCAACCGATCGTAGTGGTCGATCAACGCCAGGTTCGTCTCGATGCTCTTGCGGACGGCGGGGTCGGTGAAGTGCTCGGCCAGCCCGATGCGGTTCCCGTGGAACGCGATCTTGCCCAGCACCGGCAGCACGTACTGACTCGCGGTGTTCTGGATGTGCGTGAACAACTCGGCGCGCTTGCGAGTGAAGTGGCAGCGCCGGCGCAGCAGGTCACGGGTCGCTCGCATCTCTCGCGGATACACGTAGGCCATGGGGAGCATCCCGCCGCGCAGAAGGACGGCGATCTTGTGGGCATCGATCTTGTCGTTCTTGGCCTTGCCCCCGTGGATGGCCTTCATGTACAGGGCGTGGCCGAGGACGAAGGGGATCCCCTCCTGGGCGCACAGATCGGCGAGCCAGTACCACGTGAAGATGCATTCCACGGCCACCACCAGGTCCTCGCGGTACGGCGCGATGGTGGCGAGGAAGTGCTCCGGGGTGGCCGGGCCATTGCGATGCACGCGGATCTGGCCGTCCGCGTCCAGCACGCAGATGTACATCCGCCTCGCGTGCAGGTCGATCCCGCAGTAGTATCGGTGCGACTCGGTGTAGAACCTCATCCTCGTCTCCTCCTCCCTCCCGGTGTGGGAGGGTGTTTGCTTGGCCGCACTCACCGTACCCCGTCAGGTGGTGAGGAGGAGGCCTGGATGAGAGTCATCGCAGTGGAGCGGACCGCCGGCTCGCATTCGCTCGCCGCGGCCGCTCACCGTGACCGTTAGTCACCCGGAGGCATCGACATGCGCATGGCACGCGCTGGGATCCCCGTCGTCCTCATCGTCGCAGTCCTTGCCCCGCTGCTCTCGGTGGAAGCACAGCCGTCAGGGAGAGCCGTGCGAGTCGGCTGGATCGGTACCAGCCGAGCGGGACCGTTCGAGGCTTTCCGGCAGGGCCTGCGCGAGAGGGGCTGGGGAGAGTCATAGTGCTCTGTGTCGGGGAGGCGCCGAATGAGTCCTGAGCATCGCGCAATCATCGAGCGGATGCGGTCGTCGGCCGGGGTCGTTCGGCGCGTCGTGGAGACCGCGCCGGCCGGCAGGTTCGGCCAGTCGCCCCGGCAAGGAGAATGGTCGGCGCTGGAGACGCTGACCCACCTGCGCGATGTCGTCGTCCATGTCTACGGGCTGCGGATCCGGCGGCTCCTGTACGAAGATGCTCCTGTCTTCGCCGACTTCGACGAGGAGGGCTATCGCCGCGCCAGCCTGGCCCGCGGCGAGGCCATCGGAGACCTTCTTGCCACGATCGTCGCCGAGCACGAGCAACTTGCGCGGCTGCTCGAGACACTGCCCGACGCCGACTGGTCGCGCCAGGGTCGCCATCCGTCGCTCGGCCTCATGTCCATCGAGGTTCTCGCCCGGCGAGTGAGCGAGCACGCCAAGGAGCATGCGGCGCAGATCGAAGAGGCCACGCACGCTGATCGTGGGCGGCATCGTTGAGCCAACAACCAGGGGGTAGAAGTCATATCAGCGAAAGACGGGTCACGATCGCCTGCAGGCCCTGCATGACGGTATCCCTGACCCAGGGCGGGGAAGGTTCGGGTGCGATGTGAGGCGTAGAGAAGACGCACGAAGGTCAGCAGCCTGAGCGGTACCGCCGGCGCCCCTTGCCCCGGCGAGACGACGCGTCGCAAGCGGCCAGGAAGTCCACGGCGGCCTGGTTCCAGGCCTCCGGCTGGTCGCGGTTGGCGAAGTGGCTGGCCGGCGAGAGCACAATGAGCTTCGATCCCCGTACACGCTCGTGCATCACCTTCATCGGTCCGAGGGATGGGTCCCGGTCGCCCCCGATCAGCAGCACGGGCACCCGGATGCGGGACAGTTGGTCGGTGATGTGGTCCATGGCCAGAAGCGCGCGCAGCGCGTTCGCGTAGCCGATCGGCGTGAGCTTGCGGTAGTACGCTATGAACTCCTCCCGGGCCGCCGGGTTCAGGGCGACGCGCGCGGCCACGTTGGGGTTGGCCGCCATCGCGAACTCGGCCATGGCGTCCATGCCCTTCTCGAGGGTGATCTCGATCGAGCGGGCGCGCATCACGAGGTTGGGCACCGACAGCGGGAGCCCGACCGCGGACGAGGAGTTCGTCACCAGGAGCGAGCGCACGCGGCCGGGGTAGCGGAGCGTGAAGCGCGTGGCGATGCCGGCGCCCAGTGACAGCCCGCCGACGTGGGCGGCACGGATCCGCAGGCGGTCGAGCACCGATCGCATGTCCTCGACCCAGCGGGCGAAGGAGTATTTCGCCGGGTCCTCCGGGCTGTCCGAGCGCGCGTGGCCACGGGGTTCCCAGAGGATGAGGCGGCGCGCGGCGGCAAGGGCGTCGCGGTTCACGTCCCACATGTCGGCGTTGCCGCCGATGCCGTAAGCCAGCACCAGGGGCAGGCCCGACACTCGCCCGGCCGCCGGGCCGTGCTCCTCGTAGTAGATCCGAACGCCGTCGTCGGTTCGCGCGTAGGGCATGGGTGCCTCCTCGGGCCGCCTATCCTACGCCGGGCGCCCTCGGGCGGGCGGGCCCGAGAACCCCGACCCGGGCGCTTGACGGCCTCTCCGAGATTCAGTATTTTTGAACTCGCGTTAAGCTGTGATAAAGCCCTGACCCGGCGGAGCCCTATGAAGACGCGTCTCATCCTGACGGTGAACGGCGAGGCCTACGACGTGCTGGTCTCGGTCCACAAGACCCTGCTCGAGGTCCTTCGCGAAGATCTGGGTCTCACCGGGACGAAGCACGGCTGCGAGCTCGGCGAGTGCGGCACCTGCACGGTGCTGGTCGACGGCGAGCCCGTCCTCTCGTGCCTGGCTCTGCCCGTGGAGCTCCCGGGCCGCGCCATCACGACGGTGGAGGGCCTGGCCCGGGGTGGAACGCTGCATCCCCTGCAGCAAGCCTTCGCCGAGCTGGGCGCCGCCCAGTGCGGCTACTGCACGCCAGGCATCTTGCTCACCGCTCAGGCGCTGCTCGAGGAGGTGCCCACGCCCACCCGGACCGAGATCAAGGAGGCGCTGGCCGGCAATCTCTGCCGCTGCACCGGCTACACCAAGATCCTCGACGCCGTCGAGCTCGCCGCGCTGCGCATGGGAGTCGGATCATGAACGATGAGACGCGGGATTCGAGCGCGGGCTCCGCCCGCGCAACCGAAGGGGGGAGGTTCGGAAGGGGGGCGGAGCCCCCCTCCGAGGATAAACACCAGTTCACGGTCATCGGCCAGCCGCTGCCCAAGGTGGACGCCTGGGCCAAGGTGACGGGAGAGACCCGCTACGCCGACGACCTGGTGCTGCCCCGCATGGCCTACGGCAAGCTCCTGCGCAGTCCCCACCCCCACGCGCGGATCGTCGGCATCGATACGACCCGCGCTCAGGCCCTGCCTGGGGTGTACGCCGTGATCGCCGGCCGGGATCTGCCGCCGGTGAAGTTCGGCATCCTGCCGGTCTCCCAGGACGAGGAGGCGCTCTGCCGGGACAAAGTCCGGATGGTGGGCGACGCCGTGGCCGCCGTGGCCGCGGTGGACGAGGAGACCGCCGAACGGGCCACCGAGCTGATCGACGTCGTGTACGAGCCCCTGCCCGCGCTCATGTCCATCGAGGAGTCGCTGGCCCGCCCCGAGGTCCGCATCCATGAGTATGGCGACGGTCCCAACGTCCACAAGAACGTCTCGCTCCAGTTCGGCGACGTGGAGGCCGCCTTCGCCGAGGCCGACCTGGTGCGGGAGGACGTCTTCTTCTTCGAGGGCAACACCCACTTGCCGATGGAGCAGCACGCGGCGGTCGCCCACTTCGCCGCCGACAGCAAGCTCACGCTCTGGTCCTCCACGCAGACGCCCCACTACGTCCACCGGCTCCTGGCCAAGATCCTCGACATGCCGGCGGCCCACATCCGGGTCATCGCGGCGCCGGTGGGCGGCGGCTTCGGCGGCAAGCTCGACCCGTTCGCCCATGAGATCGCCGCCTGCAAGCTCTCGCAGCTCACGGGACGGCCGGTGAAGATCACGCTGACCCGCGAGGAGGTCTTCTACGTCCACCGCGGCCGGCATCCGGTCCTCATGTGGATCAAGACGGGCTTCACCCGCGACGGAGACATCACGGGCTGCCATCTCAAGACCTGGCTGGACGGCGGCGCCTACGGCTCCTACGGGGTGGCCTCCGTCTTCTACACGGGCGTGGTCAACCCCGTGACGTATCGCATGCCCGTGTACAAGTTCGAGGGCGCGCGCGTCTTCACCAACAAGCCGCCCTGCGGGCCCAAGCGCGGCCACGGCACGCCGCAGCCACGGTTCGCGCTCGAGTGCCAGATCGATAAGGCGGCCGAGCAGCTCGGGCTCGACCCCGCCGCGATGCGCCGACGCATCGTCGCCGACCCGTTCACCAAGACCGCGAACCATCTCACGATCACCACCATCGGGCTCAAGGAGTGCATCGACCGGGTCGTGGAGGCCTCGGGCTGGGGCCGCAAATGGCGAGGATGGTCATCGGAGGGGGCCTCGACGGCCCCCTCCGAGACCTCCCCCAGGCTCGATGGCGCCGGCGAAGCCGGCGCTCGAAAGCGTGGAATCGGCATCGCCTGCTCAGCCTACCTCACCGGGGCCGGCACCGCCGTCTACTGGAACAGCATGCCGCACTCCGGGGTGATCGTGCGGGCCGACCGCGGTGGCGGGGTGGCCGTCCTCTGCGGCGCCACCGACATCGGTCAAGGCTCGGACTCGATCCTGGCCTACCTGCCCGCGGAGATTCTGGGGCTCGACCCTCGAGACGTGCACGTCCACGCGGCCGACACGAGCCTCACGCCGGTGGACCTCGGCTCCTACTCGTCGCGGGTGACGCTCATGTGCGGCATGGCGGCCATCCAGGCCGCCGAGCGCCTCAAGGCGGCGATCGCGCCGGCGGTGGCCGTCAAGCTCGGTGTCGAGACCGATCGGCTGGTCTTCCGCGACCGTCGGGTCGGCGTTTCCGACGACTGGGACAAGGCTGTTCCGTTCCCGCAGGCAGTGGAGCTGGCGGAATCGATGCACGGGGTGCTGGCCTTCGCCGGTTCCTATGCGCCGCCCAAGCGCGCCGGCAAATACAGGGGAGGGGGAGTCGGACCATCGCCGTGCTACTCGTACTCCGCCTGTGTCGTGGAGCTCAGCGTGGACGAGGAGACGGGCGAGATCGAACTGCACGACGTCTGGATCGGACATGATATCGGCCGGGCGCTGAACCCCCTGTTGGTCGAGGGGCAGGTCGAAGGATCCGTCTACATGGGCATCGGCGAGGCCCTGATGGAGGGACAGGTCTTCCGCAAGGGCCTCCACAAGCAGCCCTCGATGCTCGAGTACAAGAGCCCGACGACGCTCGAGACGCCCGAGATCCACACGATCCTGGTGGAGACCGACGACCCCGAGGGGCCGTTCGGGGCCAAAGAAGCAGGGCAGGGACCGCTCTTGCCGGTGATCCCAGCCATCGCCAATGCGATCTACGACGCCATCGGCGTCAGGATCGACGAGGTCCCGATCGGACCCGAGAAGGTCCTCAAGGGGCTCGAGCTCAAACGGCAGGGCAAGCCGGCTCGCGTGGGTCCCGAGCGCATCCCGATCTTCCGGTTCAAGGAGCCCGTCCTCGTCGAGTCCGTCTTCGGCCAGCCCGCCGACCCCGTCGCCCACAGGCCATTCCAGCCATGATGCGGCTTCCTCCGTTCATCTATCTGGCGCCGAGCGCCGTGGCCGAGGCCACCCGCCTGGTGGCCGAGCACGGGCCGGAGGCGATGCTGGTGGCCGGAGGCACGGACCTCTATCCCAACATGAAGCGGCGGCAGTTCGAGCCGAAGGTCCTCGTTGGCCTCGGCGGCATCAACGAGCTGCGCGGCGTCGGCGGCAGCGCCCGGGAGGGGCTCACCATCGGCCCCACGACGACGCTCACCGCGGTCTCCCGATATCCCGAGATTGTCCGCCACTTCCCGGCGCTGGCCACGGCGGCCGGGCTGGTGTCCTCGTCGCAGTTGCGCAACATGGGCACCATCGGCGGCAACGTCTGCGTCGACACGCGCTGCAACTACTACAACCAGTCCTACGCGTGGCGAAAAGCGATCGGCTTCTGCATGAAGAAGGACGGCGACATCTGTCTCGTCGCCCCGGGCAGTTCGCGCTGCTGGGCCGTGTCGTCCTCGGACACCGCGCCCGTTCTCTGGAGTCTGGGCGCCCGGGTCCGGCTGGTGGGGCCGTCGGGGGAACGCACGATCCCCATCAGCGCGCTCTACCGTGACGACGGCATCGAATATCTCGCCAAGCGCCCCGACGAGGTGCTGGCGGAGATCCTGCTGCCGCCCGCCGACGGCTGGCGAACGGCGTATCTGAAGCTGAGGCGGCGCGGGTCCTTCGACTTCCCCGTCCTCGGCGTGGCCGTGGCCCTGCGGCGGGAGGGCGACGTGGTCCGCGACGCGAAGATCGTCCTCGGCGCGGTCGCCCCGCTGCCCCGCGAGGCAACGGCGGCCGCCCAGGCCCTGGTGGGCGCGCGCCTGACGCCCGAGGTGATCACGCGAGTCGCCGATCTCGCGGCCGGCCCCGCCAAGCCGCTGGACAACACCGACTACGTCCACTTCTACCGCAAGAGGATGACCCGTGTCTTCGTCGCGCGTGCGCTGCGGCGGCTCGCCGGGCTCGACTGCGGCGGGGCGGCCACCGAGGAAGTCGCGTGAATGCCAGGCGTTTTCGAGCGCGGGCTTTGCCCGCGCAACCGATCCTGGGGGAGGCCTCGGAGGGGGCCGTCGAGGCCCCCTCCGACGTATGACCTCGCTGGGCGCGCGGATCAAGGCGTTGCGAATGGAGCGCGGGCTGCAGCAGCGCCAGCTCGCCGAGAAGGCGGAGCTCACCCCCAGCATGGTCTCGCAGATCGAATCGGGACGGCTCACCCCATCGCTCAACACGCTGCGCCGTCTCGCCGATGCCCTGGGGGTGACGATTCCTTCGCTCTTCGACGGCCAGCCGGCCGGCAGCCTGGTCGTCTCCCGCGCCAAGGACTATCCGGTGGTCAGCTTCGACGGCAACCGCGAGCAGTGGGCCGTGCTGGGCGCCGGACTCTTCCAGGGCAAGATCCGGGCGGTGATCTCGTCGCTGCCGGCCCGGTCACGGGGCGTGGCCACCGAGAAGGTCATCATCAAGCCCGGCCAGATGAAGCTCTTCTACGTGCTGGAGGGTCGGGTGGCGCTGCAGTACAACGGCGATCGCCACGTGCTGGAGACCGGCGACAGCGCGCTGCTGGACGGCGGGCTGGCGCACGGCTGGGAAAATCTCGGAACCCGGCGGGCCCGCGCCCTCTGGGTGATCCTCGGATAGGACGACGCCATGGCCGACGCCGCGACCGCCCCTTCGCCCGTGGACTTCCGGACTGACCCGTCCCGCTACCAACACTGGCGGCTCGCTATCGACGGCCGCATCGCCACGCTGGCCATGGACGTGCGGGAGGACGGCGGGCTGCGCTCCGGCTACGAGCTGAAGCTCAACTCCTACGACCTCGGCGTGGACGTCGAGCTGTACGACATCGTCCAGCGCCTGCGTTTCGAGCATCCCGAGGTGGCCGCCGTCATCCTCACCTCGGCCAAGGAGCGCGTCTTCTGCGCCGGCGCCAACATCCGGATGCTCGGGCAGTCCTCCCACGCCTGGAAGGTGAACTTCTGCAAGTTCACCAACGAGACGCGCAACGCCATCGAGGAAGCCTCAGCGGAGTCCCGCCAGTTCTGGCTCTGCGCCGTCAACGGCCCCTGCGCGGGCGGCGGCTACGAGCTGGCCCTGGCCTGCGAGCGCATCATCATGGCCGACGACGCCAACACTTCGGTGGCGCTGCCCGAAGTGCCGCTGTTGGGGGTGCTCCCTGGCACCGGCGGGCTCACCCGCCTGGTGGACAAGCGTCGCGTCCGCCGCGACCGCGCCGACGTCTTCGCCACGATCGAGGAGGGCCTCAAGGGCCGGCGGGCGCTGGACTGGGGCCTGGTGGACGAGCTGGTGCCGCGCTCGCGCCTGGAGGAGGCGGCGCGGCAGCGCGCCCGCCAGCTCGCGGCCAAGAGCGACCGGCCCACCGAGGGCCGGGGCATCGCCCTCACCCCGCTCGAGCGCGCCATCGACGGTGACGGCATCCGCTACCGGCACGTGACGTGTTCGATCGACCGGGCCCGCGGCGTGGCCGAGATCACCGTGAACGGCCCGAGCACGGCGCCACCGGCCGATGCGGCCGGCGTCTACGCCGAAGGGGCGCGGTGCTGGCCTCTGGCCGTCGCCCGTGAGCTGGACGACCTGATCCTTCACCTCCGGACCAACGAGGGCGAGGTCGGGCTGTGGCTGCTCAAGACCTCGGGCAGCGCCGATCGGGTCGAGGCCTACGACCGGCTGCTCGCCGACCATGCCGGCGACTGGCTGGTGCGCGAGATCCGTCTCTACCTCAGACGGACGCTCAAGCGTCTCGACGCGTCGTCCCGCTCACTCTTCGCGCTGATCGAGCCCGGGACCTGCTTCGCGGGCACGCTGCTCGAGTTGGCCCTGGCCGCCGATCGTTCCTACATGCTGGCCGGCAGGCGGGAGGGCGACCAGCAGTCGCCGGCCACCGTGCGCCTCACCGCGATGAACTTCGGCCCCTATCCGATGAGCAATGGCCTGACGCGCCTGGCCAGCCGATTCCTGGGCGAGCCCGGCCGGGTCGACGACCTCAAGGGCCGGATCGGGCAGGACCTGGACGCGGCGGCCGCCGACGAGGCCGGCCTGGTGACCTTCACGCCGGACGACATCGACTGGGACGACGAGGTGCGCCTGGCCATCGAGGAGCGCGCAGCCTTCTCGCCCGACGCGCTGACCGGCATGGAGGCGTCGCTCCGCTTCGCCGGTCCGGAAACGCTCGAGACCAAGATCTTCGGCCGGCTCTCGGCCTGGCAGAACTGGATCTTCCAGCGTCCCAACGCCGTCGGGCCCAAGGGCGGATTATCCGTATACGGTACGGGGCAGCGCAGCGAGTTCGATCGAAGGAGAACGTGATGGCGCGCGTGGATTACCTGGAACGGATCCCCAACAACGTCAACCTCAAGGAGAATCGCCGCCTGCTGCGGGCCCTGGAGGAGTGGCAGCCCCGCTTCCTCGACTGGTGGATGGAGATGGGGCCGCATGGGTTCCAGACCAACCAGGTTTATCTGCGCACCGCCGTCAGCGTGGACGCCCAGGGCTGGGCCGTCTTCGACTGGGTGAGGATGCCCGAGTATCGCTGGGGCATCTTCCTGGCCGAGCCCGAGGCTGATCGACGCATCGCCTTCGGCGACCACCAGGGTCAACCGGTATGGGCGGATGTGCCCGGCGAGTACCGCGGCACCTTGCGCCGGCTCATCGTCACCCAGGGCGACACCGAGCCGGCCTCCGTCGAGCAGCAGCGCCACCTGGGCCGCACCTGTCCCTCGCTGTACGATCTGCGCAACATCTTCCAGGTCAACGTCGAGGAGGGCCGGCACCTCTGGGCCATGGTCTACCTGCTCCAGGCCTACTTCGGGCGCGACGGCCGCGAGGAGGCCGAGGCCCTGCTGCAGCGGCGATCGGGCGACCGTGACCGCCCGCGGATCCTGGGCGCGTTCAACGAGCAGACCTCAGACTGGCTCAGCTACCTCATGTTTTGTTTCTTCACCGACCGCGACGGCAAGTACCAGCTGGCCAGCCTCCAGGAGTCGGGCTTCGATCCGCTCTCGCGCACCTGCCGGTTCATGCTCACCGAGGAGGCCCACCACATGTTCGTGGGCGAGACCGGGGTGGGCCGCATCGTGCAGCGGGCCTGCGAGCTGATGCGCCAGCACCGGACCGACGACGTGCGCCGGCACGGGGGCATCGATCTCCCGACCATCCAGCGATACATCAACTTCCACTACTCGGTCTCGCTCGACCTCTTCGGCTCCGAGGTTTCCACCAACGCCGCCAACTATTACACGATGGGGCTCAAGGGGCGGTTCGAAGAGGGCAAGAAGAACGACGATCACCGCCTGAAGGAGGCCACCTATCCGGTCACCGTGCTGGAGGGCGATCGGATCGTCACCAAGGACATGCCCGCGCTGGTCACTCTCAACGAGCGGCTGCGCGACGACTACATCGCGGACTGCCAGCGTGGCGTGGACCGCTGGAACGCGGTCATCCGCAAGCACGGTCTCGACATCGAGCTGCGGCTGCCCCACAAGGGCTTCCATCGGGCCATCGGGGCCTTCGCCGAGGTGAAGGTGGCGCCGGACGGCCGGGTCGTCACCGAGGCCGAGTGGAACGCCAGGAAGGACGAGTGGCTGCCCACCGAGAAGGACCAGATCTACGTGGGCAGCCTCATGGTGCCGGTGACCGAGCCCGGCCGCTTCGCCAACTGGATCGCGCCGCCCCCGCGCGGCATCAACGGCCAACCGCTCGACTTCGACTACGTGAAGCTCACGCGAAAGGAGGACGCCTAGCCATGCCGAAGGCCATCACGCCCAAAGCGTTCGGAGCGCCGCTGGGAATGTACTCGCACGGCATGGTGACGCCGGGCGGCGAGCTGGTCATCGTCGCCGGACAGGTGGGCCTGGGCCCGCAAGGCCAGGCGGCCCAGAGCGACGTCGTCGCCCAGACCAAGCAGGCCCTGGACAACGTGCGCGCGGTGGTGGAGGCGGGCGGCTGCACCATGCGTGACGTGGTGCGCTTTCAGACCTTCCTCACGCGGGCCGAGGACATCCCCGGCTTCATGAAAGCGCGCGCGGAGGTGTTCCCAGGTTACTTTCCCGACCGGATCTTCCCACCCAACACCCTGCTGGTGGTGAGCCGGCTGGTGCGCCCCGAGCTGCTGGTGGAGATCGAGGCGATGGCAGTGCGCCCGGCGCGGGCCGGCGCGGCCACCCGCCGCAGTGGGACGGCGGGCGGCCGCCCGGCGCCGAGCGGCAAACGGCGCCGGGCGCGCCGCTGAGGTCAGGGCCTCCGGTCCAGATCGAGGTGCGTGTCGGTCCGCGAGCCCCCGTTGCGCGTCATCGACACGAGGGCCAGGATGACGACGACGAACAGGGCGGCCGCGATCAGGATCGCCATCGTCGGGCTCAGCCCGAAGATCCGTGTCGTCTCGGTGGACGTGCGGGGCAGCGCCGAGGGGCTGTCGCCGTCACGCTGGGTTCGGACGTCGACGTTCACGTCGGGGGCGCGGTCCGTCCGCACTGACGGAGAGGCCGGAGCCGGGTCGCTCCGGCGGTCGGTCGGGTTGTCGGGCTTCGATTCGGGGTTCCCGGTCGTGCTGCCGGGCGCACCGGGAGTGGGCGCGGCGGTCTGGGCGGCGGCCACGCCAGCGATCCCGACCACCACGAGCATGCTGAGGAGCAGCGCTGTAAAAGCTTTCATAGGCACCTCCAGCCTGCCCTCAATTGGAGCAATGGCGATGCCATGAGCCCCACGATTTGCCGTCACGAGGAGCCACGATGAACGCGTCCGAGAAGCTGCCGCAGCAGTTCAACGTTGCCACGTACTTCGTCGACCGCAACGTGAGCGAGGGCCGCGCCGCCCAGCCGGCGTTCTTTTGCGAGGACCGCGTGCTCACGTACGGCGACGTCCACGACCTGACCAACCGCACCGGCCACGCACTCCGGGAGCTCGGCGTGGACATGGAGCACCGCGTGCTCATGCTCTGCCTGGATACCCCCGAGTTCCTGGGGACATTCTGGGGGACCATCAAGATCGGCGCCGTGCCGGTCCCCGTCAATACGCTTTTGCGTGCCCAGGACTACCTCTACTTCCTCGAGGACAGCCGGGCCCGGGTCGCCGTCGTCTCGGCGCCGCTGCTGGCCGAGGTGGGTCCGGCGCTGAGCCAGGCGCGCTGGCTCAAGCATGTGCTGGTGGCCGGCGGCAACCCCGGACCGTACCTCTCGTGGGAGGACCGGATCGCCCGGGCTTCGGCCCGCCTCGAGGCGGCGCCGACCTCGCGCGACGACGCGGCGTTCTGGCTCTACTCCTCGGGCTCCACCGGCTTTCCCAAGGGCGCGGTGCACCTGCATCACGACATGTGGGTCTGCATGGAGACGTACCCCAAGCACGTGTTGGGCCTCGGGAGCAGCGACAAGATCTACTCGGCGGCCAAGCTCTTCTTCGCCTATGGGCTCGGCAATGCCGGGTATTTCCCGATGGGCGTCGGCGCTCAGAGCGTTCTCTATCCCCATCGGCCCACGCCGGAAACCGTGTTCGAGGTGCTCACCCGCCACCGGCCCACGCTCTTCTTCGGCGTGCCCACGCTCTACGCGGCGATGCTCGCCCTCAAAGAGGCCGACAAGCGCTTCGACCTCTCATCGCTGCGTCTCTGCATTTCGGCGGGCGAGGCCCTGCCCGAGGAGATCTACAACCGGTGGCGCGACCGCTTCGGCGTGGAAATCATCGACAGCATCGGCACCACCGAGATCCTCCACGTCTTCCTCTCCAACCGACCGGGCGCGGCGCGGCCCGGCTCGACAGGGCTGCCGGTGCCCGGGTACGAGGCCATCATCGTCGACGACGAAGGCCGGCCGGTGCCTCAGGGGGAGATCGGAAATCTTAGAGTCAAGGGCGACTCCACGATGGCCTACTACTGGAACAAGCACGACAAGACCCGCGAGACGCTCTTCGGCTCCTGGATCCAGACCGGCGACAAGTACTGGCAGGACCAGGACGGGTATTTCTGGTTCGCCGGCCGCTCCGACGACATGCTCAAGGTCGGCGGCATCTGGGTCTCGCCGGTGGAGGTCGAGGCGACGCTGATCAAGCACGCGGCCGTGCTGGAGGCGGCCGTCGTCGGCAAGGAGGACCACGACCGGCTCGTCAAGCCCAAGGCCTTCGTGGTGCTCAAGGAGCCCACCCGGGGCAGCGAGGCCCTGGCCGATGAGCTGAAGGCGTTCGTCAAGGACAGGATCGCGCCGTACAAGTACCCCCGCTGGGTCGAGTTCGTGAGCGAGCTGCCCAAGACCGCGACCGGCAAGATCCAGCGCTTCAAGCTGCGGGCCTGACGTGTTCGATCCGACTCTCGAGACGCTGTCCCGGGAGCGGCTGCGCGAGGTCCAGTGGCGGAAGCTCAAGGTGCTGGCCGGAGAGCTGCTGGCACCCGGCGGCGGCAACCCCTTCGTCAGGACCACGTGGGGAAACGCCGGGCTGGGTTCGGTCGACGATCTGAAGTCCTGGGACGACTTCCACCGCCTGCCCTTCACGGGCAAGACGGACTTCGTCGAGGACCAGGCGGCCGAGCCTCCCTTCGGCACCAACCTGACCTATCCGCCGGAGCGCTACGTGCGCGTGCACCAGACCTCGGGCACCAGCGGCCAGCCGCTGCGCTGGCTCGACACGCAGGAGTCCTGGGACTGGTGGATCCGCTCCTGGGGCTTCGTCTTGCGCGGGGCCGGGCTCACGGCCGCCGATCGGGTGTTCTTTCCATTCTCCTTCGGTCTCTTCATCGGCTTCTGGGCGGGGTTCGAGGGCGCCCGGGCCCTCGGCGCGCTGGCCATCCCCGGCGGTGGGCAGGATTCCCCGACCCGCCTGGCCTCGATGGAACGCCTCGGCGTCACCGCGCTGGTCTGCACGCCGTCCTACGCGCTGCATCTGATGGAGGTCGCCTGCGAGCGTGGCCTCGACCCGCGCAAGCTGGGCGTCCGCACGACCGTCCACGCCGGCGAGCCCGGCGCCAACATCCCCGCCGTACGGGCGCGGATCCAGGACGGCTGGGGGGCGCGCGCCTTCGACCATGCCGGGATGACCGAGATGGGCGCCTTCGGGTACGAGTGTCAGGCCCAGGCGGGGCTCCACATCAACGAGACGGAGTTCATCGCCGAGGTCATCGATCCGGCCACCGGGACGCCGGCCCGGGAGGGGGAGCTCGTGCTCACCAACCTCGGTCGCGCGGGCTCGCCGGCGATCCGCTACCGCTCGGGCGACCGGGTCCGTCTGGCGGACACGCCGTGTCCCTGCGGCCGGTCGTTTCTTCGCCTGAGCGGCGGGATCCTGGGCCGTCTCGACGACATGCTCATCGTGCGCGGGGTGAATGTCTTCCCCTCGGCCATCGAAGGCATCGTGCGGCGGTTTCCGGTGATCGAGGAGTTCCAGATCGAGGTCTTCCGCGACGGCGCGCTGGACGAAGTGTGCGTGCTCGTCGAAGCGGCGGACGCCGGCCTCTGCCGCTCCGTCCAGGAGGCCTTCCGCGTCGACCTCGGCATCCGCCTGGAGGTGCGCGCCGTGCCCCCGCGCACGCTGCCCCGCCATGAGCTGAAGGCCCGACGGGTCGTCCGCAAGGAGAGCGCGCCATGAAGACCCGACCCTTCACGGGGAAGGAGTTCCTGGAAAGCCTGCGTGGCCCCCGTGAGATCTGGATTTACGGGGAACGCGTCAAGGACGTCACCGCGCACCCGGCGTTCCGTAACCCCGCCCGCATGCTGGCCCGACTCTACGACGCGCTCCACGCGCCGGCTACTCAGGCGGTGCTGACCTGCGCCACCGACACCGGTTCGGGAGGCTTCACCCACAGGTACTTCCGGGCCCCGACGAGCGCCGACGATCTGGTCGGCGCGCGCGAGGCGATCGCGGCCTGGGCCCGGCTGACCTATGGGTGGATGGGCCGCTCACCAGATTACAAGGCGGCCTTCCTGGCGACGCTCGGCGCCAACGCCGACTATTTCGCTCCCTACCAGGACAACGCCCGGCGCTGGTACCGCGCCGCCCAGGAGCGCGTCCTCTACATGAACCACGCTCTGGTCCACCCGCCGGTGGACCGTCACCGACCACCCGACGAGGTCGCCGACGTCTACATGCACGTCGAGAGCGAGACCGACGCCGGGCTGATCGTCAGCGGGGCAAAGGTCGTCGCCACCGGGTCGGCGCTCACTCACTACAACTTCATCGGCCATCCCAGCGTGGCCGCCGTGAAGAAGAAGGAGTTTGCCCTGACCTGCCTCGTCGCCATGGACACGCCGGGCGTCAAGCTGATCTGTCGGCCGTCCTACGCCATGGCCGCCGAAGTGATGGGCAGCCCGTTCGACTATCCTCTCTCGAGCCGCCTGGACGAGAACGATGCCATTCTCGTGCTCGATCGAGCCCTGGTACCGTGGGAGAACGTGTTCATCTACGAAGACGTGGAGAAGGCGAACGCGTTCTTTCCGAACTCCGGCTTCTTCCCGCGGGCCATGTTCCAGGGCTGCACCCGCCTGGGCGTCAAGCTGGATTTCATCGCCGGCCTGATCCTGAAGGCGGTGGCCGCGGTGGGCTCCAGCGACATGCGACACGTGCAGGCGTCGGTGGGGGAGGTGATCGCCTGGCGCAACCTGTTCTGGGGGCTGAGCGAGGCCATGGCCCGGGCGCCCGTTCCGTGGGCCGGCGGCACCGTGTTACCGAACCCCGAGTACGCGCAGGCCTATCGCCTCTTCTCCACGGTCGCCTATCCCCGCGTCAAGGAACTGATCGAGAGCACGCTAGGCAGCGGCCTGATCTACCTCAACTCGCACGCCGTCGACTTCCAGACGCCGGCGTTGCGCCCGTATCTGGAGCGCTATCTCCGCGGTTCCGACGGCACCAGCGCCGTCGAGCGCATCAAGCTGATGAAGCTCTTGTGGGACGCCGTGGTGACCGAGTTCGGTGGACGGCACGAGCTCTACGAACGCAACTACGCTGGCGCCCCCGAGACGATCCGTGTCCTGACCTGGCAGATGGCTCAGACGAGCGGCCGGGCCGAGCAGTTCAAGGGCTTCGCTGAGCAGTGCATGTCCGAGTACGACCTCGACGGCTGGACGGTGCCCGACCTGATCACCCCGGATGACGTCAACCTGTTTCTCAAGAAGCCCCGGTGACGAAGCCGTAGATCTCAAAGCAGTTCTGCAGCCTCGGCATCGGACTTCATCACGAGGCGATCGGGCCGGGTGGGCCGCGGTGCTAGAGGAGACGCGGGGGGTCAGATCGTTTGCAAACCACGTGATTCCTGAACGCCACTGATCGCCCCGACTTGCCTCGTTGCACAAGCCCGCAACCGCTGACTGCCTCTAACGTCGGTATCAGCCGCGGCCGAAGGCCGCCGGCTGCATGCCGAAGTTACGCGGCCCCAATCTCAACGAACTCTCCCTCTGAGCTCGGTGCCGGCACGGGCAGCCCGTCCTCCTTGAGGCCGTCGATGTGAAACTCGATGGCCTCGCGGATTAGCTGAAGCACTTCCTCGCGAGTCTCTCCTACGGCCACACAGCCCGGTAAGTCAGGGACATGCGCTCCCCAGCTCGTCTCGCCCCGCTCAATAACCACCATGTAACGCATCACCGCCATCCTTATTTCTCCTTCTTGAGGCCAGCCTGCTTCAGAATGGCATTCAGCGTCCCAGGAGGAACGTCCAGACTCGGATTACCGGCCACGGTAACGGTTCCGGGCTTGCTCGGATGCTTGTCCTGCCGGTGGCTGCCGCGGGTTCGCGCCAGCTGCCATCCATCCTCAGCAAGAAGTCGAATCAGTTCTCCGACCTTCACACATCCCTCGGTATCACTCTCACAGCCGTGTAACGTTTAGGCTTTTATCCGTCGTGGCTGCCGCGCGGCTTTTTGAGACGCTGAGGCCGAGCACGGCGGATAAAACCAGTTGGACTAAGCCCCGCCAGGACCTACGCGCGTCGCCCATCCATATATATGGGGATTCTATCGAGACGCGGTGCGTCGTTGGCGCTGGGCACCGGGACAGACACGGGACGTCGAGCAGGAAGGCGGGTCCGTTGCGCGGGCGCGGCGGCCCAACCGTGGTGAGTCGGCGCTCGTTCCGCGATCGGCATGCGTCGATAGTACATGAGGTTCGAAACCTACCGCTTCAGCGGGTTAATATACTTCAGCGCACTGCTGTCCAGGTTAGACGGGATCCGGCGCGGAGACCATGCGGTTTCCGGGGAAATTGGACGAGATTGGGCGGGGACCGGATCAGGTTGGCGGGTCCTGCTGTCCCGATTAGCCAAGGTCC
>Ga0187892_10001745_pt1 | contig 47646 bp, 46 predicted proteins | sample MA1701073metaG_FD_139345 | JGI IMG/M metagenome (GOLD analysis project Ga0187892, IMG submission 139345) | Bio-ooze microbial communities from a basaltic lava cave in the Kipuka Kanohina Cave System on the Island of Hawaii, USA - MA170107-3 metaG ...
ATGGCGAACATTTCGCCTGCATCTCCGGAGAACATGCGCCGGGACGTGAACTCCTTGACCGCGCCGCTCAGCCGCTCGTCAATCGCTGCGGCCGCACCGCCCGGCTCGACACTGTTGAAGATTCCGAGCACGAGTGCGCGTGCGTTGGCCTCGGTGATGCTTCCGCGCGCGAGGCGAACTTCGATGCTGCGCTGGCGGCGCCGGGCCACGATCAGCTGGTCGAACCGCATCGCAACGCCTGGCGTGCCGATCGCGGTGGTCGCGGGCCCGCCGGGTGCCGGGCGAACCGTGCTCAGTCCGTCCGCATCGGCAGCCGGAGCCGTGGGAACGCCGGCCGCGACCGGTTCGTGCGCCACCGGCACTGCGATTCCCTCGAGGAACCGGCGACGCTCCTCGATGCTCATGCGCGACCAGTCGCGCTTCTCGTTGAGCTGTGCACGCAACTCGCGTTCTTCGATCGTGCGCCGGGTACGGCGGGCGGCCTGCCATTCAGAAGGCAATCGCGTGGTCGTATCGTTGCGAAGGAGATCGACGACGGCGGCGCCGATCGTGCCGTTGTTGGGCAGGCTGCCGTGACTCTCTTCGATATAGTACGTGCGGCAGTCGGGAAGGCGCGCAAATTCCAGGGGAACGGTGCCGTCCCCATCGAGTGACGCCTGGTACTCGAATGCGCCTTTCGCCTTCGAGAGGCTGACGACCGTTTCCTGGTTCACGCCCGCGATGAGCGTGAAGCGATCGTCCGGCGCGGCCAGCGTCCGTCGAACGCGGGCCACGTCCTTCAGCAGCGTGCGGTCGGGCGCGAGCCCATCGTTGGGCCAGTTGCGGGAGTCATAAAGATCCACGCTGTCGAAGCGCTCGGCCGCAGGAAGCATCTGGTGAAGGCCCGGAAAGGTGGTGAACACTTTCTTGGCCAGCACTTCGGGCTCGTTGCGCAGGTCCAGCATTGCGATCTTGCGGACGGCGGGATACGTGCCGCGCAATGCCTGCACGGGAGCAAACGATCCGAAGTTGGGCGTGCCCAGCATGATGAGTCGCGAGATGCGGCGATCCTTGTCGAGGGTCATGGCCGCCCGGCTCACCAAACCGCCCATGCTGTGTGCAACCAGCATCACCCGGGATGCGCGGTCGCGACGCACGCGATCGAACAGCTCACGCCCGAGAACATCGACGTCCTGGCGCCAGTCGAAAGGATGAAACGAGGCGTCGAAGCCCGCGATCTCGAGCGTGAGCTTGAGTTTCAGATAGGTGAGCAACATCACACCGATCGCACGGAACCGGTTGCCGCGGGGCAGGGCCAGCTCGAGCAGGCGCCCGGCGCAGATCTCGACCGGGTCTACCCAGAGAACGTCATCGGGAAGAATGCCGCTGCGCTCGCGTCCGATCTTCGAACCCATGATGCCGGGCAGCACGTACACGCGCGGCCCGCCTCGCTGGCGTTGCCGCTCGGCCTGCAGAGCGAGCCGCTGCAGCTCGCGGTATTGCTGCGTGCCCAGGTACCCCTGGAGTGCTTCGCGGTCTTCGCCGGTGGCCAGCCTGCGGCGTAGTTCGTTCTCGGAAAGGTTGTACGCGTCCGGTGCGTGCGCACGCGCGCTGCGCTTCTTCTTCGATGCCAAGGCGGCACTCCCTACTGCCGTTGCAAGAGCCGGCAGTTATATTACCGGTTTAAGACTGGTCGGTTCCGCAAACGGGTGGCCCATTTGACTAGGCAAATCCCCTACTTCCACGCAATTGGGCGTCGGTGAAATTGACAACTCGCCGGAGAACGCCACGCTCGCGGGGATGCGCTCCCCGGAATGATGCCAGTCCGGGCGCGCAGCGCTTGACGTAATTTTCACGGCCGCGGAAGGAACGCTCGAATTGTGAAGCCGGCGTCTTCTCTATTGCGCCGCAGCCAGCTAATCTCCGCGGCCATCGATAACAAATAGAGCCTTGTTCGACATGCCGCAGACCCCTGCGTGGTATCCCGGAAAGGCCGAAGCTGCGATCGACGACGACGCCGATACCCTGGAAGTCCTCGCGCTCGATCCCAACAAGGCCGTCGTCCTGCAGACGACCCTCACGTGTCCGTCGTGCGGCCATCGGCGCGACGAGCACATGCCGGAAAACGAGTGCGTGTACTTCTACACGTGCACGAACTGCAAGCGCGTCCTCAAGCCGATCTTTGGCGACTGCTGCGTGTTCTGCTCGTACGGCACGGTGATCTGTCCCACGGAGCAGCGCCGCGCGCTCGACGACGCCAGCGAATCGATCCGGCGTTACGTCGGCGACGAGATGCCGGGCGGCCTCGAGCTGGAAGAAACCGCGAAGGCGCGCGAGCAGGTGGCCGCTGCGGCGCCGGCAGAAAAATCCCGCGACACCAAGCCGGACGGCGCGAAGCCGGGCCGGCTCAAACCCGACCCCGGCAAGAAAAAATAAGCGTCCTCATTTCACGCGCGAGCTGTGCCGCGTGATCACGCGGCACACCGCGTCGATTGCTTCCGTTCGCGTGCTGCTCTTGCGCCACACCGCTCCGATGCGCCGTAACGGCACCGGCCGAGTCAACGGGCGCAGCGTCAGTGAGCGCGGATCGCCGTAGGGACTGTGCACGGCCATCTCCGGCAAGAGCGTGATGCCGAGTCCGGCAGCCACCATCTGGCGCAGCGTTTCCAGGCTCGTCGCACGGAAATCCTGCGGTTCACGCACGTCGATGCGGCTGCAGACCTCGAGCGCCTGGTCGCGCAGGCAATGACCATCCTCCAGCAGCAGGAGCGTCTCCCCTTCGAGGTCACCGATAGAGACTGACTTCTTCTGGACCAATGGATGCTGCGAGGGCAGGGCGACGCTGAAGGGCTCATCGAAAAGCGTGCGCACTTGCAGGCCTTCCTCGTCCACGGGCAGCGCGAGAATCCCGAGATCGAGCTCCCCACTGCGCAGCTTCTCGAGCAGCGGGGCCGTCTGGTGTTCGTACAACATGAGCTGCAACTTCGGCAGCGCCTTGCGAATCGCAGGCGCAACGCGCGGCAGCAGGTAGGGTCCAATCGTCGGGATCAACGCGACGTTCAACCTGCCGGCGAGCGGATCTCGCTCGCGCTTGGCGAGCGAGACGATCTCGTCGCTTTCCTCCAGGATGCGACGCGCGCGTTCGACCACGCGTTCTCCCGCCGGCGTGAGTGAGACACGCCTGGGCTGGCGTTCCACAAGCTTCACGCCCAGGTAGTCCTCGAGCTTGCGGAGCTGGGCGCTGAGCGTGGGCTGGCTGACGAAGCAGCGAGCCGCGGCGCGGCCGAAGTGGCGCGTATCGGCGAGCGCCACCAGGTACTGCAGGTCCTTGAGCTTGAGTTCGGCCACGGCAGCTCAATATACGCCATCTATCGAAATCATCGAAACAATTGATTAGCCACGCGAGCCGGCGGCTGCGAGGATGCGTCGCCGGGGTGAGCCCCGCGGTTTTTTCTCGTTGTCGAAAACAGGAAAGGAGATCAGGCGATGCTGGGTATCGGTCAGAAATTTCCCGAGTTCACGCTGGCGGGAGTCGTCTCCAACGACCTCGATACGGCGTTTCAGACCATCGACACCGCGACCCATGCGGGCAAGTGGAAGATCGTCTTCTTCTGGCCGAAGGACTTCACCTTCGTGTGCCCCACGGAGATCGCAGCGTTCGGCAAGCTCAACCGCGAGTTCCGCGACCGTGACGCACAGGTGCTCGGCGTGAGCACGGACTCCGAGTTCGTGCACCTGGCCTGGCGCCGCGACAAGGAAGAGCTGCGCAACCTGCCGTTCCCGATGCTTTCGGACATCAAGCGCGAACTGAGTACTCAGCTCGGCATTCTCGACCCGGAAGCCGGCGTAGCGCAGCGCGCGACGTACATCGTGGATCCGCAGGGCGTGATCCGCTTCGTCTACGTCACCGACCTCAACGTCGGTCGCAGCCCTGAAGAAGTGCTGCGCGTGCTCGACGGCCTGCAGACCGACGAGCTCTGCCCCTGCAACTGGAAGAAGGGCGACGAGACGCTCAAGGCGGCCTGACACCAGTTTCCCCAGGCAACAAGCAGGTGCTGGCGTGAAGCGCCAGCACCGCTTCCCACTTCCACGGCAAACGGAGATTCCTATGTCCGCTGACGGCAACCAGGCACTGCGCACACTCGATTCCCTCAAGGATGCGATCCCGGACTACGCGCGTGACCTGCGCCTCAACCTGGGCAGCGTTCTCACCACGCAGGGCGCACCGGGCCTGAGCGAACAGCAGATCTGGTCCGTCGCGCTGGCGAGCGCGATCGCGGCACGCAACGTCGCATTCACGCGTGACATCGAAGTGCTGGCCCGCGAGAAACTCGACGACGCGGGTCTCAACGGCGCGCGGGCTGCGGCCGCGATCATGGGCATGAACAACGTCTACTACCGGTTCCTGCACCTGGTCGAGGATTCCGAGTACCAGTCGCTGCCGGCGCGCCTGCGCATGAACGTGCTTGCGAACCCCGGCGTCGATCGCAACGACTTTGAACTGCTTTCACTGGCAGTGTCGGCGATCAACGCCTGCGGCCTGTGCATCACCTCGCACGAGCGCAAGTTGCGGGAACACGGTGTCAGCCGCGAGGCGATCCAGAGCACCGTGCGAATTGCATCGGTGATTCACGCAGTGGCTGTCGTGCTCGAGGATGCAACACGCTGAAGCAACTCACGACGCAACTGTCGTCGCCCCTCCAGTCGCAAATGGGAGACAGACGGGCGAGCGAGCGCCCGGCATATACTCGGCCGCATGACCGCCTCGACCAAACGCCTGTCCGCCGGGGCCGTGGTGGTTCGCGACACCGCGCAGGGACGGCGTTTCCTGTTGCTGCGTGCGTTCAACCACTGGGATTTTCCGAAAGGCCTGGTGGAGAACGACGAGTCGCCGCGCGATGCGGCGATTCGCGAGGTGCGCGAAGAAACCACTATCGACGACCTGGCATTTCCCTGGCGTGACGTGCACACCGAGACGGGTCCCTACAGTAGGGGGAAGACGGCGCGCTACTACCTTGCAACGACCCACGCGACTTCCATCAGCCTGCCGATGAACCCCGAGACCGGGCGCGCCGAACACAGCGAGTATCGCTGGGTCGATTTCGACACTGCCTGGCGCCTGGTGTCGCCACGCGTACGGCCCGTGCTGGAATGGGCGGCGGAGCAGATGAGTATGGAGGCTCGAGCGCAGGACGCCGCGCGCAACGGCTGAATCGCAAGCCGCGCCCCGCGGCGTTGCTTTCAGATCATCGCCCCCATCATGCGCGCGACGCGAGTCCTGCCAGGAACTCGCCAATGGCGTGCCGGCATTCCGGCTCGTCGAGGGTGGGGGCATGTCCGCGGTTGGGAACGATCAGCGCCCGCAAGTCCGGTTTCATGACCTGCATGCGGGCCAGCGTAGCCGCCGAGAACAGGTCCGACAGGCCGCCGCGAATGACTAGCGTGGGAACGGCCATGAGTTGCCGGAAGACCGGCCACAAGTCCGGCGCTGAGGACTGCGGCTCGCCGAAGGCGCGCGAGATGTTCGGGTCGACGTCGCGACGGATGGTGCCGTCGTCGTGCTCGCGGTACGCGCGGCGGGCGAACTCCTGCCATTGCCGGTCCGTGAAATCGGGCATCGCGTGGCCATGCACCTCGCGCGACTGGGCAACGGCCTCAGGCCAGCTGCGCACCATCGGCACCTTGCCGGCGTAACTGCGAATCCTCGCGACCCCGCGTGGGTCGAGCTCCGGACCGATGTCATTGATCACGATCCCGGCCACTCGCTGCGACTGGGCGGCGGCCATCACCATCGCCATGAGTCCGCCGAGCGACGTGCCGATGATGGCGCAACGGGTGACACGCAGTTCGTCCAGGACGCGAAACGCATCCGCGACGTAGACGTCAGGGCGATAGTTGCCCCAGTTCGCATCGTATTGCGAACGGCCGCGGCCACGCAGGTCCGGCGTGATGACGCGATATCCGGACGCCAGCCAGTCGGCGATCGATTCGAAGTCGCGGCTGTTGCGAGTCAGGCCCGGCAAGCACAGCACGGGTAGCGCGCGCTCGTCGCCGCGATCATTACCATGCAGGGCATAGAAGAGGCGCAGCCCATCCGCGGACTGGAAGAAATGTTCGCTGACAGCCGGCATCGTCGTCCGTGCGCGCGTTGCGGGACGTCAGGTTAACATCCGCGACAGGTTCGCTGCGCCTTCAGCGCGTGTGTCCGGCGAAGAAATCGAACATCAGCGCGGTCGCATCGGGCCCGTTGGGTTCCGCGTAGGCGTATGCGGGGTCGCCACCGGACCACGCATGCCCGAGACCTTCCACCCACAACAGTTGCATCAGTACATCTTTCCCGGCGGAATAGTTACGCAGCGTGTACCTGAGCTTGCCGGTGTGCACCTGGTCCACAGTGCCGGACGCCTGCGCCATGACACTTTCGTTGTCTTCGCCGTCATCGGCAAGATCGTTGGCCTGCCCGAACTGCGCGATCGCCTGTTCGGCATTCAGTGGTGCGACGAGCTTGTCCGCAGAGCCGTGGACGACGAACATCGGCATCGTGAGACGTTTGTCGCCAGCCGCGCATGACAGTGCATCGCGTCCGCGCTGTTCCGGATTGTGCGCACTGCCTTGCTTCATCATGACACCCGCTTCTTCAAGACTCGTTGCCGCGCCATACATGCCACCAGAGGCAGAAGCGCCTGCCGCGAATATTTCCGGGTAGCAGGCGAGCAGGATGCTGCTCATGAGTCCGCCGGCTGAAAGGCCAGTGACATAGATCCGCCTTGGGTCCACGGCGTATGAAGTGCGGACCTCGCCTACGATTCCCGCGATAAGAGCCGCCTCGCCACTGCGAGCCTGATTAGCCGGGAGGAACCAGTTCCAGCAGCGCAGCGGGTTCGCGCTCTGCGGCTGATGGGGATAGACCACGAAGTATCCACGCTTGTCAGCCTGTGCATCCAGGCGAGCGAGGCCGGCAAACTGCCCGGGGGCCTGGCCACATCCGTGCAGGGCAACCACCAGTGGAGCGGGCTTGTCCCTCGTGTAGCCAGCCGGAATCCAGACCGAGTACTCCCGCGCACCGAGCGTCCCGTTGTATGTCGGCGTCATCGATTTCCCCGACGGCGCGGTTGATTGCGCGGCGCTGCTTTCGAGGGGAGTTGCAGGTGCCGCACAGGCAGCGGCTGCGCTTGCGGTGGCTACTCCGGCAAAGGCCAGGAGAATCGGTCTCAGCATCGTGGTGCTCCAGGGCTCAGTGGATCGGATATTCCTTGCGCAGCTCGCGTTTCAGGATCTTGCCGTTCGGGTTGCGCGGCAGCGAGTCGCGCAGCGCGATTCCGGCCAGGCGCTGCTGGCACCCGACCCGCTCGTTGATCCAGGCAAGCAACTCTGCCGAATCGGGAATGACGCCCCGAGGCACGACGACCGCAAACGGAGTTTCGCCCCAGCGCTCGCTGGGCACGCCAATGACGGCTGCTTCGCTCACGGCCGGATGCGTGAGCAGTACGCTCTCGATATCCGCGGGATAGACGTTCTGGCCGCCTGAAATGATCATGTCCTTCTTGCGGTCAACGACGTGCAGGAATCCTTCCGCGTCCAGTCGCCCGATGTCGCCAGTGCGCAGCCAGCGCCGGCCGCGTTCGTCCCGCCAGGTGCTTTCCGCGTTCGCCTCGGGGCGGCCGTGGTATCCAGCCATCACGATACGTCCCCGGCTCACGATTTCACCGGCTTCACCGCGTGGCACTTCGCGATCGTCGTCGCCGACGATACGCAGGTCGGTGCCGGGGATCGGCTTGCCGACCGAGGTCATGCGGCCGTTCGCCTCCTCGGGCGCGAGGGTCGTGATGACGCCCTCCGTGAGCCCGAACAGCTCGATGAACTCGCAGGGAAGCCGGGCGAACAGCGCGCGCTTGAGGTCGGCGTGCAGCGGCGACCCGCAGCACATCACGGCCCTGAGTGACCTAAGGTCGCAGCTCCCGAAGACTGCAGCTTCCAGGAGGCGCTGGAACTGGACGGGTACCATCGAGGTGTGCGTGATGCGGCGGCGCTCGATGAGCCGCAGGATTGCGGACGGATCGAACGTGCGTGTCACGACGACGCTGCCGCCGAGCAGGAACGTGCACAGGAGACCGACCCAGCTGATGTTGGAGTACAGGCCGAGGGAGCAGAGCGTGACCGAGTCGCTGCGATAACGCAGCGCGAGTGCCAGGTCGTAAGCCCAGTCGCGTCGACCGCGATGAGTGTGAACGATGCCCTTCGGCAGCCCGGTGGTGCCGGAACTGTAAATGATGCTGCACTCGTCCTCGTCGGCCAGCTCCACATCCGGCTCGAGCGGCGGCTGTGCGTTGCGCAGCGACTCGAAATGCAACCATTGCGGCAATTGCCCGCCCGCGGCGATGAACAAAGTGTCACGGCGAGTGCGGTTGCGCAGCGCTTCGACTCGACGGCAATGCGTGTCCGATGCGACCACCGCCCGCGCTTCGCTGTCGAGGATCATCGCCAGCACGGCCGCGTCCGCGATCGAGACGTTCAGAGGAACGACGACGAGCCCCGCTTTCAGGGCGCCGAACATCGCCTCGACCATTTCGACGCTGTTGTTCATCAACACGACTACGCGTTCGCCCTTGCGCAAGCCAAGGGCCAGGTACGCCCGGGCCGCCTGGTTGACGCGCCGGTCCACCTGGTCCCAGGTGAGGGTTGTGTCTTCGAAGCTCAGCGCGGGCTTGTCGGCGTGCCACCGCGCATTCAGGGCGAAGATCTCGGGCAGCAGCGGAGCCCGCGAATCAAACGCGCTCACGCGCGCTCCCAGTCGCGCTCGAGCCCCCGCGAAGCGAGGTAAAGCAAAATGGCCGCCACGATGTAGAACACACTGGCCGCCAGTAAGCCGTAGCGCAGTGACTCGCTCCCATACTCGGGCTGCAGGAGGTCGGAGGCGCGCCCGACGAATAGCGTTCCACCGCCGATGCCGATGAGGTTGTTGATGAAGAGGAAAATGGCAGAAGCCGTCGCCCGCATTTCCGGCAGGACGAGTTGCTGGATCGCCGTGACCACCGGGCCGATCCACACGATACCCAGTCCGATCGGGACAGCGAACATCGCAAGGCTCAGGTATACAGAGCTGGACAGCGTGCCCACCACGAAGAAGGGCACGATGAGAACGAACATCGTGGCCGGAACCCGCGCATAGGCCGCCTTGTTACGCGAACCTCGGCGGTCGCCGAGCCAGCCGCCGAGCCACATGCCCAGCATGCCAAACACGATCGTGCCGATGCCCAGGAACAACGCAGTGTCTCGCAACGACAGCTCGAAGCTGCGAATGAAGAACGACGGCAGCCAGAAGAGGACACCGTAACCCACTATCGACGAGGCTGAAGCCCCGAAGGAGAGCGCCCAGAAACTGCGCTTCGCGGCGAGCGCCCGCAACACCGCCAGCACGCTGACGGTGCCATGAGTTCGTGCGCGCGGGTCCAGGCCGCCCCGCACAGGTTCCCGCACGGTGAGCCGGAAGATGGGAACGAGCAGCAGCCCGGCCGCACCGACCACGATGAACGCCGTGCGCCAGCTCACGGCGCTCGCCATGAGTCCGCCGAAGAGAATGCCCAGGCCGCTGCCGATCGGGATCCCGAAGGAGAACACCGCGAGCGCCCGCGCTCTCTGGGCCGGCGGAAAGTAATCGCTGACGAGCGCGTAAGCGGGAGCGACGCCCCCCGCTTCACCGACACCCACGCCGACGCGGCTCAGGACGAGCTGCCCGTACGACTGGGCGAGGCCACAGAGTGCCGTAAAGCCGCTCCAGAGGGCGAGTGCGCCGGTCATGATCCAGGTACGGTTCCAGCGATCCGCAAGGATCGCGATGGGAATGCCGAGCAGCGTGTAGAAGGCCGCGAACGCGATGCCGCCGAGATACCCGAGCTGAGTGTCGGTGAGGCCGAGCTCCGCCTTGATGGGAGTTGCGAGGATGCTGATGATGACGCGATCGACGAAATTGAACGTGTAGACGACGATCAGGATCGTGAGCACGTAATAGCGATAGCCGCGCGCCTCGTCGCGGCTCGCCGTCAGCGTGGCGGAATCAGCCCCCATCTGGTTTTCTCCAGCGCGGCTCCTCCGCCACCGGCGGGCTGGAGCCGCAACTTCGAAGCCGGGCGCGCCCGCTCAGTCGAAGCGGAAGCCGGCGGAGAGCATGAACGTTCGCGGCGGGCCGTAGAACGCGTTCACCGAATTGCCGAACAACGCGCCGGGGAAATTGTACCCGCCGATGCGATATTCCTCGTCGGTGAGGTTCTTGCCGTGCAGGCCGAAGCGCATTTTGCCGTCCGACGATGTCCAGGCGACACTGGCGTCCACCAGGGTGTAGGCGTCCTGGTCGAGCAGCGGGATGCGCGTTTCGAACATCTGGAAGTCCGCGCGATAGCTCACCATGGGGATGATCGCCAGCTCGCCGCCGGCCAGCGCCAGGCGGTAATCCAGCGAGAGCGACCCCGACCATTCCGGGGTGTTCTGAAAGTCACGCAAATCCGCAAGATTGTCGCGGGTGCCGGTGGCCGGGTTGAAGGTCACGAACTCGTTGAACTCTGCGTCGATGTAGCCTACCTGGAACACGGTCGAGAACGAGTCCGTGAACCTCAGGCTCCCTTCGAGCTCCACACCGCTGATCTCCGCGCTGGCCGCGTTGTCGACGAAGCTCACGACGGTCGGTGGAGTCGTGGGCAGGGCGAACTGCGACGTGATCTGCATGTCCTTGTAGTCCTGGTAGAAGACAGCGGTCTGCAGATACACGCGGTTGTCCGCAAAGGAGGTCTTGGCACCAAGCTCATAAGAGTCCACGAACTCGGGCTCGTAGCCGTCGACCGTGCCCGGAAACGCAAATGCATCGCCGCGCATGTCGAAGCCGCCCGATTTGAAGCCCCGCCCGTATGACGTATAGAACATGAGGGTGTCCGTCGGCTCCCAGCGCAAGCTCGCACGCGAGGTGAACTCGGAGAACGTCAGGGGCTCGTCGTAGAGTGCCGGGTTCGTGCGCAGCAGTCCTGGCACAGCCGCGGGATTGCCGAACCTGGGGCTGCGGATGCCCGTGAAATTCTGGCGATACACGAAGCCATCCCTTTCGTCTTCCGTGAAGCGGCCGCCGAGGGATACCGACCATTGCTCGCTGAGATCGAAGCTGACGTCCGCGAAGGCAGCGAAACTCTCTGTCTTGACCTCGCCAGCCGTCAGGATGGTGAGGTTTGCCAGTCCCAGCACCGTGTCAAACGCGCCGGACGCGGTGGCATCGAGGTAGTACAGCCCTCCGACTGCCTGCAGTCGCTCGCCCTCGTACAGGAGCTGAAGCTCGTGAGTCATCTGGTCGTCTTCGTAGACTGCGGGCACGTCGAGCGCCGGGTTCGGGCTGGTGTCGAAATCGATGAGGGTGTTGGTCTCGCCTTCGCGCCAGGCGGAGATCCATTTCAGCGTGTAGGCATCGTTGATGTCCCACTGCGCCAGGAACGACGCGCCCTGGGTTTCCACGGAGTTGTCGTCGCCGATGCCGCCACGCGTGGCATAGACATCGTCGAGCACCACCTCCCCGGCTGCAAGGCCCGCGCCGGGCACCTCGCGGTGGCCATGACGCGCATTGGAGTCGTCGTTCAGCAGGTCGCCGGAAAGACGGAAGAAGAGACCTTCTGCGGGTGTCCATTCCGCAGTGAGCCGATACGCATTCACGTCCTTGTTGTAGTGTTCCGCGCCCGTGACGCCGTTCTCGCCGTACCCGTCGCGGCGATAGATCGCCACCGTGCCGCCGAGCGCAAACGTGTCACCAAGGGGCGTAGAGCCGGAAAGGATTGCGTCGTGCTGGCCGAAAGTGCCGAGATGCAGGTCGGCGTCGAACTGCGCGTTGTCGCCGATGCGGGCGGTCACGTACTTGACCGCGCCGCCGACCGTGTTGCGCCCGTAGAGGGTGCCCTGCGGCCCGCGCAGAACCTCGATGCGCTCGATGTCGTAAATGTCGAGCACAGCGCCTTGAGGGCGCGCGACATAAACGTCGTCCACGTACAGGCCCACGCCGGGCTCGAATCCCCAGAGCGGGTCCTGCTGGCCGACGCCACGGATGAAGGCGATGAGCGTGGAGTTGGAGCCGCGTGCCACCTGCAATGTGAGATTCGGCGTCGTCTGCTGGAGCACCGTGATGTCGACCGCGCCGGTTTCGGCCAGCCTTTCCGCGTTGAATGCGGTGACCGCGATCGGCACGTCCTGGAGTGACTCGGCGCGCCGCCGGGAAGTGACGACCAGCTGGCCGATGTCTCCGGCGGAAGCGCCGGGCTCCTCCGCATCCTGGGCGGCGGCGGGCAATGCGAGTGCCAGTGCGATGGCGAGTGGAAGCGGGCGTACGGCTGCCCGATAGAACGTGCGATTCATGACGGCCCCCTTGTCGTCTCTCTCGAATCTGCCTGAGCGGCTGCGGCACCGGTCTTTGCGGCCGGCCGCTGTTTCAACACTCGTTGAAATCTAGTTCAACGCCTGTTGAAAGACAAGCGGCCGGTTTGCTTCCGCACGAGGGGTCGGGGACAATGCCCGCAAACGGGCGCTGCCGCTGCTGCAGCGCGGGAAGGCCATGGCGCGAGCACTGCGCACGACGCGCGACAAGATCCTCAACGCGGCCGAGCGGCTGTTCGCGCGCCGCGGCTTCTACGGCGTTTCGATCCGCAACATCACCGCGGCGGCCGGAGTGGACGTGGCCCTGGTCAACTATCATTTCGGCCGCAAGCAGGAACTGTTCGCGGCGGTACTGGGGAGACGCGCGGCAATTCTCAACGAACTGCGCCTGGAGAGGCTCGAGGAGTGCCGGCGACGCGCGGCGCCTCGCCGGCCCAGTGTCGAGGACATCATCGACGCTTTCACGCATCCGCTGCTGGAGCGCTCGGCGCGCGGCGGAGCCGGATGGAAGAGCTACTTTGCGCTGATCGCGCAGATCAACAATTCAGCGGAGTTCGGCGCCATCCTGATGACCCGTCACTTCGATGCGCTGGTGCAGCATTTCATCCAGGCCCTGCGCGAGGTGCTGCCGGACAGTGACGAGCGGGACCTGTACTGGAGCTACCACTTCCTCACGGGCGCTCTCACGCTCACCTTTGCCGAGACGCGCCGCATCGACAACCTCTCAGGCGGTGTGTGCCGCTCCAACGATCTCGAGAGCGTGCACGAGCGGCTGGTTCCTTTCATCGCGGCGGGATTCCGCGAGCTGTGCGCGACCAATGGCGACCAGGCGGGACGGGTCCGCAAGCATCGGCTCGCGAAACGAATGCCGGCGGCGCGAAGTGAAACGCGCCAGGGACGTCCTCGTGCGGCAGGAGCGCGCAGATGACCGCGCGTCGCATCCTGATTACGGGCGCCGGCAGTGGCATCGGCGCTGGGCTTGCCAGGCATCTTTCACATGCCGGGCACGTCATCGCGGTCACCGACGTGAAACCAGGTGCAGCCGACAGGTTGGCAAGCGAATTGCGTGGCAATGGATCGCAGGTAGCGGCCTTCGAGCTGGACGTGACACATCCGCCAGGCATCGAGCGCGTGCTCGAAAAGCTGCCTGAACCCGTCGAAGTGCTGATCAACAGCGCGGGTCTTCAGGACGTCGCGCGGCTGGAAGACCAGCCGCCGGAGAGCTGGTCGCTGCTCGTGGACGTGCTGCTCAAGGGAGCTGCGTACACCACGCGAGCGGTGCTGCCGGGGATGAAGAAGGCGAATTACGGCCGCATCGTCAACATCGGCTCGATCCACTCCATCGTCGCCTCACCTTTCAAGAGCGCCTACGTTGCGGCCAAGCATGGCCTGGTCGGCTTTTCCAAGGCCATCGCGATCGAGACGGCAACCCACGACATCACGATCAATACGATCTGTCCGGCGTACGTGCGCACGCCGCTGGTGGATGCACAGATCGCTGCCCAGGCGCGCGAGCATGGCATCACTGCCCAGCAGGTCATCGACGACATCATGCTCGCTCCCATGCCCAAGCGCCGGTTCATCAGCATCGAGGAGATCGCCGGCAGCGTCGATTTCCTGGTAAGCGATGCCGCGCGAAACATCACCGGGCAGTGCCTCGTCATCGACGGGGGCTGGACCGCGCAATAGCGTGTGGACCCCCGATCGAGCCGACGCCGCCGGGCCGTCCGGGAGATTCCAATCCAGCCGTGCCGAGGGTAGTCTCCGCGTCCATGTATCGAATCGTGTGGGAATACGACGCCGAGCCCAGCCGCCTCAAGGAGTTCGAGAAGGTCTACGGCCCCACGGGCAAGTGGGTCGAGTTTTTCCGCCGCAGCCCCGATTACCTCGGCACCGAGCTTTTCCGTTGCACGAGCGCGCCGGAACGTTTCGTGACGCTCGACGTGTGGCGCACGCGCGTGGCCTACGAGGCGTTCCGCAAGGAGAATGCGGAAGAATATGCGCAGCTCGACGACTGGTGCAGCCAGCTCACGGCGCACGAGCGCATGCTCGGGATGGTCGACGACGGCAAGTAGCCCTTCCCGGCGCTAGACGACGCGTCCGCGCCGGCCACCGCGGAGAAAATCCTCGATGTTCGCTGCCATCTCGTCCAGGGCGCGTTGCCTCGACTCGCGCGCCGCCCACGCAGTGTGCGGCGTGACGATCAGGTTGGGCACGTCCGGAGCAAAGAGTGGACTGCCGTCCACCGGTGGCTCCTGCGGAAGCACGTCGAGTGCGGCACCCCCGATTCGCCGGTGCCGCAACGCATCCGCCAGTGCATTCACATCCACAAGTGCACCGCGCGCAGTGTTGACCAACAGCGCGTCGCGCTTCATCAGTGCCAGCTCGCGCGCTCCAATCAGGTTGCGCGTCTCAGGTGTGAGCGGACAATGCAGGCTCAGCACGTCGACCTGCGGAAGCAGATCGTGCAGATCCAGTCGACCCGGCTGCGGGGCGGCGCCCGGCCGGTTCGCGACGAGCACGCGCATTCCGAACGCTTCCGCGACCCGAGCCACGCCGCGCCCCAACTCCCCCAGCCCGACGATTCCGAGAACGCGACCCGCGAGCTCACGGATCGGCTCCTGCAGCATCGAGAGTTGAGTCGCCGACGCCCACGTGCCGTCCGTCGCCAGTTGCTCATAGCGGCGCAGGTGATGCGTCAGTGACAACATCACCGCAAACACGTGCTGGACGACCGATGGCGTGCAATATCCGCGAATGTTGCAGACTGCGATGTTCAAACGGCGGGCGGCATCGAGGTCAACGGCGTTCGTCCCAGTCGCGGTGAGGCTTATCAGGCGCAACGGCCGGTCGCCTTCCATGTGCGCGGCGGTGATCTGTGTCTTGTTCGTGAGGACGACCTCGGCGCCGTGTATCCGTGCAGCCACTTGGTCAGCGGGCGTGATGTCGAGGAGTTCCAGGGCTGGCAGGAGCGAGCGCAGTCGGGAAGCATCCAGGTCGCCCGCGCTGACCGTACCGTAGTCCAGGAACACAGCTTTCATGGCAGCGTTCTACCGTTGAGAATGGCGCAGGCGGCATTATGAAACACCAGCCCAGGGCACGGTCAGTCTGCTTCCAGGAAGCCTCGTGAACAAACCCATCAAGGTTCTCATCGCCGGCGCAGGCTTCGCCGGTCTCAATGCCGCCAAGGCACTGGGCAATAAGCCGGATTTCGCGGTCACGGTGCTCGATCGCGAGAACCATCATCTCTTTCAGCCATTGCTGTACCAGGTGGCGATGGCGGCGCTGAGTCCGGCTGACATCGCCGCGCCGATCCGCAGCATCCTTTCCCGCTATCGCAACGTCCGCGTGCTGCAGGCCACCGCGCGAACGGTCGATCTCGCCGAACGCGCCGTGCTTACCGACGCGGGGCGTTTCGACTATGACTACCTGTTGCTCGCGTGCGGTGCGCGGCATGCGTACTTCGGTCACGAAGAATGGGAAACCTGGGCGCCCGGCCTGAAGACGTTGCCGCAGGCAACGGAGATCCGCAGGCGCGTGCTGCAGGCGTTCGAATCGGCGGAGCGCGAGACAGATCCGGATCGGCAGCGGCAGTGGCTCACTTTCGCGATCGTGGGCGGCGGTCCGACAGGCGTGGAACTGGCAGGGGCCATCGGCGAGATGAGCCGATACACGCTCGCGCGGGATTTCCGCCACATCGATCCGCGCCAGTCGCGAGTCGTGCTGATCGAAGCAGGCCCCCGCATCCTGCCGGGCTTCGCACCCGATCTCTCCGCACGCGCCGTGCGCGACCTGGTATCACTGGGCGTCGAGGTGCGCACCTCGTCGATGGTGACTCACATCGATGCGGAAGGACTTCGCATTGGAGATCACGGCATTCCGTCGCACACCGTCCTGTGGGCTGCCGGTGTCCGTGCCGCGGAAGTGGTGCTGCGTCCCGAAGTGGAACGCGACAAGGCGGGCCGCATCGTCGTCTCGCCTGATCTCAGCCTCGAGGGCCATCGGGAAGTCTTCATCGCGGGCGACCTGGCGCATGTCGTCGACGAGCAAACCCGGCGCGTGCTGCCGGGGGTTTCGCAGACAGCGATCCAGGGCGGCCAGCATTTCGCCAGGATGCTACGGCGCGATCTCGAAGGTGCGCCGCGCGAGGCGTTTCACTATCGCGATCTCGGCCAGATGGCCACGATCGGCCGCAGCCGCGCGCTGGCCGAAATCGGCCGGGTGCGTTTTGGTGGCGCGTTCGCGTGGTGGTTCTGGCTGCTGGTGCACATCTACGCGCTGATCGGCTTCCGCAACCGCCTGTCGGTCTTCGTGCAGTGGGCGTGGTCGTACGTGACTTTCACGCGCGGTGCGCGCCTGATCGTGTCGCCGGAATGGCGGGAGTACACGGGCCGGGAACGCGAGCGTTAGCCATTCAGCGCCAGCCACGCAGCTCCCTGCGCTGGCTCGCGCAATTCAGTCGCGGAAGTTGGTGTACTGCAGCGGCAGCCCGAATGCCGACTTGCGCAGGAGCGCGATGGCGGATTGCAGGTCGTCCCGCTGCTTCCCCGTGACGCGCAGCTTGTCGCCCTGGATGGCGGCCTGCACCTTGAGCTTCGAATCCTTGACCATCCGTACGATCTTGCGAGCCGTGTCGGCGTCGATGCCGTGCTTCAGCACCACGTCCTGCTTCGCCTCGTTGAGGGCGATCTGTGGTTCCTTCGCGTCCATGCACGTGATGTCGATGCCCCGCTTGGTGAGACGCAGTCGCAGGATGTCCAGCATCTGCTTGAGCTGGAAATCGGCCGGCGCCGTGAGTTTCACGACCAGCTCTTCGAGCTCGAACCTGGCTCCCGTGCCCTTGAAATCGAAGCGCTGCTCGATCTCGCGGTTGGCCTGGTCCACGGCATTGGTGACTTCCTGGCCGTTGAGCTCGGAGACGACGTCGAAAGAGGGCATGGCAACTCCACGGCAGGCGGACGCCGCCTGCCGATCACGAGACCGGCAGCTTCCCGCTAGAGATCACGATAGAAAATCGCCGTCGAATCGAAATCGCCGGTCGGTCCGCGCTGGAACCGCGGAATCGAGCCGACCTTCATGTAGCCGGCGCTCGTGAACAGGCGCTCGCCCGGCCCGCCGGAGCGGGCGTCCGCCAGCAGCAGGGAGCGGCCCTTCTGCTGCGCGACTTTCTCGATCGCGGCGAGCAACTGCTTCCCGAGACCCTTGTTCTGCCACTGGCTGTGTACCAGCAGTTTCTGCACGTCGGCGCGATGCCGCGCGTTGAGACGTGCGGTCAAATGCAGCTGCACGCAACCGATCAGGTCGTGGCGCTCGAATGCGATCAGGACGACGCGGCTGCCGCCAGCCACTTCCTCCAGCGCTGCCGTCCAGTAATCGCGGGCATCCGCGGTGGAAAGTGGGGCAATGAAGCCTACGGATGAGCCGTTGTCCACCGCGTCCTGCAACAAGTCACAGAGCTGGCTGAAAAGCTGCAGGCTCGGTGTCGTACGCATCTCCTGCAGAGTCCACTGGGCCATTCTTCATTCCTCCTCGTTCTTTTCCTTGCCATCCGCGCGCGAGCGCGGGGAGTTGGGTATCAGCGGGGGTTGGGCGCCCGGCTTCTCCGCCAGCAGTCTATCGATCTGCCCGATAAAGGTCTGCCTGAGACGGGTGTGATGTTCTCCGGTCGCGGGTCCCGAGAAGCCCGTGTAGATGCGCCGCACCTGCCCGCGACGATCCATGAAAAGCGTGGTCGGGAATGCATGGATACCGCTGAGCTGCGGAAACTTCGCCGCGGCGGTGTCCTTGTCGGAGACACCGGCGATCAAAGTGTAATAGTCAATGTCGAACTTGGCACGCAGGTCGCTGACTGCACCGGCGGCCTTCTCGAAATCGCCGAAGTGCTCGAACATCAGCGCGACGATCTCCAGCCCGCGCACCGCGTACTGGCGATGCAGCTGGGTGAGAAACGCTGCTTCATCGTGACAGTTCGGACACCAGCTGCCCGCGAACACGATCAGGACAACCTTGCCGGTGAATTGCTCATCGGCCAGGGAGACCGCTTTGCCATCCTGGTCCGCGAAGGTGAAACCGAGCCTCCACGTATCGTCGCGGATCGAGGTGGCGGCGGTGGGGTCCGCCAGCTCCGCCTGGTCGTCACGCCGCGCGACGAACTGTTCGATCGAGTGCAGCCCCGACCAGAACTTGCCGGCAAGACTGCCGTTCTTCTGCACGCGCGCCCGATACAGGTAGGCATGGCCACCGTCGAACGCGGAGAGATGAAGCTCGTCGCCGCTCATCTCGCCGGCGAGGAACCGGTGGTCGCCCGTCGGCGTGAGGAATGTACCGGTGACCTCGTTAAACCGCTGCCTGAATTCACCGACGCCCGGCGTCTTCTTGCCGTTCTGCTCCGTGAACGTCACGGCCCATCGGCCCGACACGTCGGCGTTGTCACTGCTCGGGGTTTCGAAGAAGCGATGCGCATCTCCGGCGGTTGCACGGAACGGGATGACCTGCTCCTCGCCACCGCGCCTCACCATCACCAGCTCGCCTTCAAGGCCGTCGCGTCCCGACCTGGCGGTGAGGCGATTGCCGAAGGCCGGCAGGGTCATGCGCAACTTGCGGCCCTGGAACTCGACGTCGGGAACGCGAACCCGCTCCTCGCCGTTGATGAGGTACGCCACGGGCTTGCCGTTCTCTTTCGCGAGCTCGAGGCCAAAGGGCAGCTCGCCGCCGGGCAGCGTGAGCGCGGCGCGATAGATCCCTGGCTCGATCGGTGCGCCACAGGCGGCAAGCATCGCGAGGCAGACGCACAGGGACAGCCATCGAAGGAGCACAGGCATGCGCAGTGCGGAAAGCCGGTTTGCGGCGCGAGAAACGGGCCGCAAAGGCTACAGGCACTTTCCGCTCGCCTCAACCCGTCAGCGGTAGCTCATCGGCTTCGTCGCCGCCGAGCTGGACGTCAGACCGTCAGGGTTCCGTGATCAGTGAGTGATCGGGTTGTGCCGCCACGTGCTCCAGCCACCGTCGCACGTTCGGATAGTCCTCGAGCGAGAAGCCGCCCTGCTCCGCCACGTGCGTGTAGGCATACAGGCCGATGTCCGCGAGCGTGTATTGGCCGGCAACCAGGAAGTCCCGGCCCTCGAGTCCGCGCTCGAGAACGCCGAGTGCCTGGTAACCCTTGTCGAGTTTCTCCGTCAGCTTGTCGCCAAGCTCGGCAGCCGTTTTCTTCAGCGAGTGGACCCAGAAGCGCACCGTGCCGATGTTCGGCTCGAGGTTGTATTGCTCGAAAGAGAGCCATTGCCACAGGCGCGCACGATCGATGCGCTCGGGAGGAATGAGATTCGACCCCTCCGCCAGGTACGCAATGATCGCGTGGCTTTCGGACAGAAACCCGTGGCCTTCGACCTGCAGCAGCGGAATGCGACCGTTCGGATTCATGCGCAGGAACTCGGGCGTGCGAGTCTCTCCTTTCTTGATGTCCACCTGCACCAGCCGGTACGGGATCCTGAGCTTCTTCAGGACGAGGCGGACCTTGTACCCGTTGCCGGAAGGGAGATAGTCGTAGAGCGTCACGGGTTGCGTCATGTCTGTCTTCTTCCTACGGGTTCATCATAGATAAAAGGGAGCCTGTCCGCTCACCACAGCACATAGGCCTCGTATCAAAATCAGGAGGGGGTGCCGGGGATGGTGGCGAACAGGCTCAACGCAGGAGTTATGCACGCGGTGCCGTCACGGTGATGGAGCCCAGGAACGCAACCTGGCTGCCAGGCGCTTCGTCCCGAGCACGGGGCGCGGTGACCACGATGTGACCCAGGTCGTGAACAACGTCGGTGATGTCGGCCATGCCGGCTGCGCCGGCAACCTTGTCCGCGGTCGTTTCATCGCACAACGTACCCTTGGATGCAGCGCAAAGTTCGAGGGGATCGCGCGCAGAGTGCTGCGCAGTCGCACCACGCGACTGGTAGGTGAACAGGCCGAGGAGCGCCACCGCCAGCACGGTAACCAGGGTCAACGCTCGGAATTTTTCCAGCTCGCTCATGGCACTCTCCCGCCGCTGGCGCGGCCTGCGACCCGGTTATTCGGATCGCTTTGGACGTGGGCGCAATTTGGGCTAGATTCGCTGCACCAGCAAACGCAAACGTTGAATAACCGTTAAGCCAACCTGATGAATTCCACCGCTTATGACCGCCTTCCCCTCAACGCGCTGCGCGTGTTCGAGGCGGTGGCAACGCGCCTGAGCTTCGCGGCCGCGGCAGAAGTGCTGCACGTCACGCCTGCAGCCGTCAGCATGCAGATCAAGACGCTCGAGGATTACCTGCAGGTACCACTATTCCGGCGCAGCGGGCGCAAAGTGCAGCTGACGGCGGAAGGCGAGCACCTGTTGCCCGGCGTGCGTCGCGGGCTCGACGAGCTGGAATCCGCGCTCAACCAGTTGCGACAGGATCGCAGGGGGGGTCCGCTCAACGTCAGCATGCTCGCGTCCTTCCTGCAGAAGTGGCTGCTGCCGCGGCTCGAAGAACTGCGTGCGCGGCACCCCGAGCTCGAGTTGCGCGTGCACACGGGGCGCGAGCAGGTGGATTTCACGCGTTCCGATTTTCACGCGGCGATCCGCCTCGGCAGCGGCAACTACAAGGGATTGTTCAGCGAGAAACTGATGGACGAGTGGCTGGTCGCCGTTGCGGCCCCCTCGGTGCTGGCGAAATACGGTCCGCTCGATCCCGCCAGGTCGCTCGACGATTTCCCGATGCTGCAGGGAACCGACGAGCCCTGGGTGCACTGGCTCGAGATGGGAGGCAAATCACCGAGACCGGTGCGTGGCTCGGTACTCGACGACTCGGTCAGCGTGCTGATGGCCGCGGAGCAGGGTCTGGGTTTCGCCCTCGTTCGCTGGAGCCTCGCAGCGGAGGATGTCCAGTGCGGCAAGCTGCAGTTCGCCAGTCAGCGCCCGCTTCCGTATCGCTGGGCCTATCACTTCGTCTGTCCGGAGTCTTACCTGTCGATGCCCAAGATCGCGCGCTTCCGCGAATGGCTGCGCCAGACCGCGCAGGCTTTCCCGAAACCGACCGATGCGATGGTGGCGTGCACGGCAGCCGGACCAGCCGCGACGCCGGGACCTTCGGCGGCAGTTCGCAAGGTGCCGCCCGCAAGCGGTCCATCGACGGCGGTGCAGGATTCCGGAAAACAGAAGGCAAGCCCGCGCGCCAAGGCCGGCACGGGCCGTTGACTCTTTGATCAGGGGCTGCGCGTCAGGCGCGCAGCGTCTTTTCGAGCTTCGCGACGACGTCCGGACCCACTTTCGTGCGCAGGAAATCGAGGATCACGGGCACGAAACTCTGGGCGTGGTCGGTGTTAAGCCCCAGCTTCGAGAATCCCTGCACGATGTTGGCGATGGTCGCCGTGTTGCCGCCCGCGAGAGAGGCGAGACCGCCCAGCAGACCGCCGCCCGACTTCGTGTCGGGCGCCCGGCTCATGAGCGTATCGAGCCCGGGCACCGACCCCAGCAGCCGCGTGAATTCCGGGCCTCCGAGTTTTTCCTTCGCTGCCTTGAACAGGATCGCGGCCCCTCCCTGCGCCTGGCCGTTGTCGACTTTCAAGCGCTTCATCAAGAGGTCGATGAGTTCCTGCATGGCGAGCTCCCGGTCACGCTGTTTTCGGTCACCCTATCAACGATAACCGCGTGCCTGCAACTCGAAGAGCCGCGCATACCGGCCGCCGGCGCCGACCAATTCCTCGTGGCTGCCGCGCTCGACGATGCGTCCTTCCTCGAGCACCGCGATCTGGTCCGCCATTCTCACGGTCGAAAAGCGATGCGAGATCAGGATGGCGATGCGGTCGCGCGTTAGAGAACGGAAATGCTCGAAGACCGTGGCTTCCGCGGCTGCATCCATCGCCGCGGTCGGTTCGTCGAGCACGAGAATGTCGGCCTCGGTGCGCATGAAGGCGCGCGACAGCGCGATCTTCTGCCACTGCCCGCCCGAGAGCTCGCGGCCTTCGCGAAACCACTTGCCCAGCTGCGTGTGATAGCCGGACGGCAGCTCGCGCACGAATGGATCCGCCATGCCCTTGCGCGCCGCTTCCTGCCAGCGCTCCTCGTTGAGAAAATCGCGCACGTCGCCGGCGCCGACGTTTTCGCCCACCAGCAGCTGGTAGCGCGCGAAGTCCTGGAAGATCACCCCCACGCGGCGCTTGATCGCGTTGTCCTCCCATTGCTCCAGGTCGCGGCCGTCGAGCAGGACACGGCCGGACGTCGGCCGATAGAGCCGCGTCAGCAGCTTGATCAGCGTGGTCTTGCCCGAGCCGTTTTCGCCCACGAGCGCGAGACTCTCGCCGGGCCGGATGTGGAGCGAGATGTCGCGCAGCGCGGGCGTTTCGGCGCCGGGATACGTGAAGGTGACGTTCTCGAAGCGCACGCCGTCGCCCGGGTCCGGACCGCGCACGATCGTGCCGTCGCGAGCGATGACGGGCTGCTCGAGATACTCGTAGAGCGTCGACAAGTAGAGATTGTCCTCGTACATGCCGCCGACCGCCGAGAGGCTCGCCGACACAGCGGACTGGCCTTGGCGGAACAGCATCAGGTACATGGTCATCTGGCCCAGCGTGATGATGCCGCGCACCGTTTCGATCGCGATCCAGGCGTATCCGCCATAGAGCGCCAGCGTGCCGACGAGCCCGAGCCCGAATCCCCAGGTGTCTCGACGGATGGTGAGATCGCGATCGGCCGCGTACAGCTTGCGGAAGATGGAACGATAGCGGTCGAGCAGCAGCGGTCCCAGCTCGAACAGCTTCACTTCCTTCGCATGGTCCTCGCGCGCCAGCACTGTTTCGAGGTACAGCTGCATGCGCGTTTCGGGCGAGCGCCAGCGGAAGAGGCGGAAGGCTTCGCCCGAGAAACGCGCTTCGGCAACGAACGCGGGCAGCCCGGCGAGCAGCAGCACGACTACCGCCCACGGCGAGAACTGCACCAGCAGCACCGCGTAGCTGACGAGCGACACCGCGTTCTGCGCGAGACCGAAGGTTCGCATCACCAGGCTCAGCGGCCGGCTGGACGCTTCGCGCCGCGCGCGCGTCAGCTTGTCGTAGAAATCGCTGTCCTCGAAGTGCGCCAGCTCGAGCGTCAGCGCCTTCTCGAGGATCATCACGTTCACCCGCTGCCCCAGTTGTGCCCGTAGCAGTGACTGGCACAACGAGATGCCGCGCTGCGTGGCGGCGAGTGCGGCAACGATGACCGCCTCGAGCACGACATATCGCAACACTTCCTGCAACTGCGTTTGACCGCTGGCTGCGTGAACGCGCATCGCTTCGACGACGCTGTCCACGATCAAGGCGCCGACATAGGCGACGGCAGCGGGAAACGCACCCGCGAGCAGCGTCAGCACTGCGAGTGCCACGGTGAGCGTTCGGCTGGTCGTCCACACGAGTTCCACCGCTCGCCGGCTGTAGCGGAAGACTCCGAAGAACCCCTTGCCCAGTGCCGGCCGTTCGGCGGGAGGGACCGTGGGGGTGGAAACCGAGTGGCGCGAGGTCAAGGGCGAATCCTTTGCCGGTTCGGAAAGGGGCTAAAAACCAGCCCCGGGAGGAGGGGTCCTGGCACTGATTGGTGCAGTGCAGAATTGCGTTTCAGCGGGCTGAAGCTTATCTATGCGTCGACGACACCACGGTTCGTGGCCAGCGGACGTGACGCCCTGGAAGGCTTTTGGAACGCTCCGTCCGCTCCGGCCCGCCGGGAGCGAGGGATGACCGGATCGAAGCCGACGCCACCTCGAGAGCCGCCGGAAGGCGCAGCGGACGACAAGCCCGAGAACCTCTCGACCGCGAAGTCGGGCCGTGTGACTTTCGACGACCGGGGGAATGCCGTGTGGGAGTGGTCGATGGCCACGGGCGCTTTCGGGCGCGAGGTCGACACCAAGCGGCTCGAAAAGCTCGAAGCCAAGGACCTCAAGATCGTCGAAGACCCTTCGAAGCCCGACACCCGGACCGCGGCACCGGCCAGGGCCGGGCGAGGCGCTGATCCCTACAACACTGCCGGCCCGTCCGCGACCCCACCGGCGAGTTCCACGACCGGCAAGCCCACCGACCTCAGGAAGCTGGGCGAATGGATCAAGCAGCAAAAAGCGCTTGGCAGGAAAGTCGGCAAGGAATAGCGCGCCCAACGACTCCTACCTTTCTCCTGGCTTGGCCGTAGCAGCCAGCTTGCGGCGGTGCCGCCGAACCAGTTCGTTGAAGCGCGGTGTCGGACCCGCATCCTCGTAAACGGGATCGCCCTGCTCGTCGCGCGAAATGACCTTGTTGCCGCGCACGTAGGGCATCGCCGCTTCCAGTTCCTTCAGGGCGACTCCGAGCAGTTCAGTGATGATTTCCTCGCGGCTGCGCCCGGGAAACATCTCGGCCAGCGCCTGGATGCGTGCCGCGTCGTCCACGGGAAGTTGCACCCGGTACTCGTCAGCCACCAGCAGGGGCTGACCTTTCTGTTGCCAGTTGTCGAGCAGGGTACGGAAGGTCACTCGGGGACTCCGGAGCAGGGGGGACAACGATTATAGAGGCAGACCCGAGCCAGACAGCTGTGGGCGGTGTGACCGGCCGCCCATGCCGCCAGGCTTGGGGCCAATAACCACCTGCTATTTCAGGCGCGTGATGCCCAATGCCTATAGTCGGCCGCGTGTATCGCTATGACCCCATCGACCGTGCGCTCGTCGACCAGCGCGTCGCGCAGTTTCGCGACCAGACGCGCCGCTTTCTCGCGGGCGAGCTGAGCGAAGACGAGTTCAGGCCGCTGCGCCTGCGCAACGGCCTCTACCTCCAGCGCCACGCGCCGATGCTGCGCATCGCGATTCCTTACGGACTGCTGTCCTCGGAACAGTTGCGCAGGCTCGCGCATGTGGCGAGGACGTACGACCGTGGCTACGGTCACTTCACCACGCGTCAGAACCTGCAGTTCAACTGGCCGCGGCTCGAAGACGTGCCGGACATCCTCGCGCAGCTGGCGACCGTCGAGATGCATGCGATGCAGACCAGCGGCAATTGCGTGCGCAACGTGACGGCCGATCACCTGGCCGGCGTCGCCGCCGACGAGATCGAGGATCCGCGCCCCTGGTGCGAGATCGTGCGCCAGTGGTCCACGCTGCATCCCGAGTTCTCGTACCTGCCGCGCAAGTTCAAGATCGCCGTGACCGGCGCGCCCGCCGATCGCGCCGCATCCGAGGTGCACGACGTCGGCCTGCACCTGAAGCGCGACGCCGAGGGAACGCTCGGATTCGAAGTGCTGGTGGGTGGCGGGCTGGGAAGGCAGCCGATCATCGGCAAGGTCATTCGCGAGTTTCTGCCGCCGCGACACCTGCTTTCGTATCTCGAAGCCATCCTGCGCGTCTACAACGCGGAGGGGCGTCGCGACAACATCAACAAGGCGCGCATCAAGGTGCTGGTCAAGGCGCTCGGCATCGACGAATTTCGCCGGCGCGTCGATGAGGAGTGGGAACGTCTCCGCGATTCCGCGCTCGAGCTCGACGTCCGTGAGATCGAGCGCATGCGCGCGTTCTTTGCTCCGCCTCCCTATGAAATCGTTGCCGGTACGCAGAGTGATGATGCGCTGCTGGACGGAAGACCTGCGGCCTTCAAGGCCTGGTATCGCTACAACACGCGCGAGCACAAGGTGCCGGGTTACCGCGTGGTGTTCGTTTCACTGAAGGCGCATGGCGAAGCGCCCGGCGACATGACGGCCGGGCAGATGGATGGGCTCGCGCAGCTCGCCGATGACTACAGCTTCGGCAAGGTCCGCGCGACACACAACCAGAACCTGCTGCTCGCCGACGTTCGGCGTTGGGACCTGTTCGACCTGTGGCGCGCGCTCGACGCGCAAGGGCTCGCCACGCCCAACATCGGCACGCTCACGGACATGATCGCCTGCCCGGGCCTGGATTTCTGCAGCCTGGCGAACGCAAGCTCGATCCCGGTGGCGAAACAGATCCACGCGCAGTTCGACGATCTCGACTACCTCTACGATCTCGGCGAGATCGAAATCAAGATGTCCGGGTGCATGAACGCGTGCGGACATCATCACGTGGGCCACATCGGCATTCTGGGTGTCGACAAGCATGGCGAGGAGTGGTACCAGATCACGCTCGGCGGGTCCGCCACCGAACAGGCGGCGCTGGGCGAAGTGATAGGCCCCTCGGTCGCGCAAGCGGACGTGGCACTCACGATCCGGAAGATCGTCGACGTGTACGTGGAGCAGCGCTTCGACGGCGAACGATTCCTCGATACCGTGCGGCGCATTGGCGTCGACCCGTTCCGGGAGCGCGTCTATGCGCCAGCTCATCAGGCAGCGTGAGATCGTCGTCGACGAGTGGCGCGAAGCCGGCGATGGAGACGTCGTGCCGTCCGCGCAAACAGCTCAAGGCAACGCCGCCGCCGCAGCACCTTCCCTGATCATTCCCATCGCGCGCTGGCGCACCGAGCGCGAACAGTGGCACGCCTCAGCACTGCGTCTCGGCGTGCGCGTAGACCCGGCCGACCGAATCGAGACGCTCGAGCCCGACCTCGGCCGGCTGTCACTCATCGCCATCGAGTTCACCGGCCCATCCGAGGGTCGCGGCTATACACAGGCGCGCGTCCTGCGCGACCGATATCGCTTCACAGGCGAGCTGCGTGCCGTGGGCTACGTCAAGCGCGACCAGCTCCTGTTCATGGCGCGTTGCGGGTTCGATGCCTTCGAACTTTCCGAAGGAGTCGATGCGCGTGAAGCGCTCGCGGCCTTCGATGATTTCACGGTGGCGTACCAGCCGGCGTCAGAAAGGCGCTCCCCGCTGCGCCGGCGCGTCGGCGGCTGAGACGACACAAGGAACGCTGGATCCGCGCCGTTACTTTCGTTCTCGGCTGGCGGCGCTACCGCAGGAACTGGAATGCCGCAATCAGTACCCGCCATTTTCCAGTAAAAATTCGGCGCCATATTGACGTAAAAAAGGTGCGGCCGTCCGGCCGTACCACCTTACATGTGGCTCTTCGGCTGTATCGGGCATGTCCAGGTTAAGATTCCGGTCGCGCACCCGGGAGGAGCAAACCGTCCGGCTCGCGGCAGGTGCCCCAGAAAGAATTGAAGAGACCTCGGAAGCGTGCGGAGCTGGCTGTCCCAGCTCCGCACACGTGCACAACAACTTGTCAGGCTTCTACTTCGGTTAAATCCACTCCGAGCGCAATCGCCTCGATGCGCTCGATGGCTGCGTCGAGCTTGTCGGCGGCTGAGCGTTGCAGGACGAGCGCGATATCGCGATCCATCTCGGCATCCTGCTGCTGAAGCGCGTTGTGCATGTCATCATCGCGCTATTCACGAAACGCAGCGCCCCGACCTCCTCAGCCAACTGTGTATGGATGTTCTCCTCGTTGCGAACAGCCCGTGCTCGCGCGGTACGATTCGGCTTAGCCATCGGTCAAGCTCCTTTTGATCAGGTGGTTAGGTGCCCGCCGGTGTTTCGTCACCTGCGGGCACCGCTTCGTAACGTTTCGCTCAGGGCCGCGTTCCCACTGGCCACCTCCTTGTTGAAGAATCCATGTCGCGACAATAACCCGCGGTCGCGTGCCCGTTCCTACAATTAGGTTGGTGACTTTGCACGAATCTGCGTGCACCGGGCGACTCTGGTTTCGAGTCCGAGACGAGTCGCAGGAAACCATCTGAGCAGGTGCAGGCAGCCAGCATTCTGGCCCGCAGGGCATGCTGACGCGCTGCTGTCAACAGCAAAAGCCTCTGGCTTTGTGCCAATAAGGCGCAAAACACAAACGCGAGCAACGCACTCGACCGCAAAGCGCACGGGGCTTCTTCGTCGCAATCGCCTCGTGCGTTGACTTTGCATATTCGCGTCTGAAAGGATGCCGCCGCGACGAGCAGGGTTTGGGAGAGCTCGTCGACCAGATCAACTCATACAAGAATCACAGGGATGCAGGGATGAGAATGCGCGAGTCACGTCGCATTCGTTCGCAGCATGCGCGGCAGCTCGGTGCTTGCCGCTTCTATTGCCAGGGTCTCCCCGCTCGCTCGAGTGAGCAAACCTGGCTGTTGCCCGTCCCTGCCCGCATCCACACCCTCAAGGGTCAAACATGAGTCTCAAGCTTCTCGCATTCGCGGGGCGGCTCGCCAAGTCGTGCGCGGCGATCGTGGCTATCAGCGTTCTCGTGACGGTGACTTTCGCATCGACCGTCTCGTACACGTATGACGCGCTTGGTCGCCTGAAGACGGTGGCGTATGCGGATGGCGCATCGGTCACGTATCACTACGATGCGGCGGGCAATCGCACGCAAGTCGAGACGCACGTGGTGCCGGGTGTACCGCCGTCAATCAGCGTGCCCGCCAGCAGTTCGACCGGCAGCTACGCGGTCAGCTGGGGTGCCTCGAGTGGCACGGTGACAGCCTATGAGCTCTATGAGTCAACCAATTCCAACTTTTCCAGCCAGGTGCTCGCGTACTCCGGCACGGCCACGAGCAAACCGATCTCGGGCCAGGGGAACGGAACCTACTACTACCGGGTGAGGGCCTGCGACGCCGCGGCGTGCAGTGCCTATCGTACGGGCGCCAACGGCACCACGGTCACGTTGCCGCCGGGCATTCCTGCATCGATCAGTGTGCCGAGTACGAGTTCGACCGGTAGCTATACCGTGAGCTGGGGCAGCGCGAGTGGCACGGTGACAGCCTATGAGTTGTACGAAGCCACCAACCCGGGCTTCTCTGGGCAGACGCTCGCGTACAGTGGTACGAGCACGAGTGCACCCATTTCAGGAAAAGGAGAAGGGACCTACTACTACCGCGTGCGTGCGTGCAACAGCGGCGGGTGCAGCGACTATCGTACTGGCGCCAACGCCACGAGCGTCCTTTTCCCGCCCGGCGTTCCCTCATCGATCAGTGTGCCTTCAAGCAGCACGACGGGCAGCTACACGGTCAGCTGGGGCAGCTCGACTGGAACTGTCACGGCGTATGAGCTCTACGAAGCGACCAATTCCGGGTTCTCCGGTGAGGCACTCGCCTACAGCGGCACGAGCACGAGCACGCCGATCTCCGGCAAGGGCAACGGGACCTACTATTACCGCGTCCGCGCCTGTAACGGTAGCGGATGCAGCGGCTACCGCACGGGTGGCAACGCGACGACCGTACTACTGCCACCAGGAATTCCCGCATCGATCAGTGTGCCCTCGAGCAGCTCAGGCTCTCACACGATCAGCTGGGGCAGCGCGAGTGGCACGGTGACAGCCTATGAGTTGTACGAAGCCACTAACTTGGGCTTCTCCGGCCAGACGCTCGCATATAGCGGCACGTCAACAAGCCATGGCGCCTCCGTCAGCTCGAGCGGGACGTACTACTACCGCGTGCGTGCCTGCAACTCGAGTGGCTGCAGTGGCTATCGCACCGGCGCGAACGGCGTGGCAGTTACTCTGCCGATCCAGGCGCTGAACCCGGATATTTACATTCCGCCTGGCGGGACGACCAAGAGCATCAGCGCCCTCGCGAATCTGAACGGCAACGCTGGCACCATCCACAGTTTCTCGATGACATCCTGCCCCGCCGGCAGCCAGATCCAGAGCGGCGCGCAGAACGTCTTCCTGACGAACGTCAACACCTACTACTGGCAGTGTGCATCGGGTTGGGACGTCCAGTGCAGTGCGAGTTACGTCATCCGCAACTCCGCCAGCGGCCAGCTTCACAACGGCACTTCGAGTGTGACGGTTGCGGCGGAACCCCAGGATTTGCCGCCGGGTTACGAATGTCCGTGACGTACACAGTCTCGCTCGGCACCAGCTCAGAGAAGTTTGAATTGGGGGCATAGTGATTATGAAACATCTGGTCGCACGCGCCGGCTTGATCGGCCTGATTGTGGCATCGCTGACTGTTCTGGTTGCGCCCATGCCGGCGCATGCGCGGCAGCCTGTTTCCCAGTGCACGGGGCCCGGGCAGGCGCTCTCAACCCAGTCCTCACCGGAAATGATGACGGCTTCGTCGCAGTCAGGCGAGATGCCGGACGGCAACATCCGGCCCGTCGAACCCAACCTGGCCGCCTTCAAGCCGACGATCAGGGCAGGCGCAAACGTCGGCAGCGTAAATCTGAAGACAGGAGCGTTCACTTACTCCAACGAAGATATCTCGGTCGGCCAGGGCGCGTTTCCGGCGCGATTGCACTTGACCAGGACCTATAGTTCAGATCGCTCAGCGTCTGACACTGGCGGGACTTACTGGGCATGGTTCAGCCCAGCATCACCTGAGATCCGACCCTTCGGAATCGCCAGCACGCACAACCTCGATATCCGGTTTCGGACTGGCAAGCAGGTGTTTACCCAGACGTTGTCTGGGCCCGTCTACAACATGCTGTACGTCAGCTTCGGCTTCTCGACGCTGGCGTTCCAGAAATGTGCGGACGGAACCTATGTAAATTCGTATCGGGACGGGTCGCGGGTTTTCCCGGACAACACCTACTCCACCGGTGGCTATCGTCTCGAGCTTGAAGACGGAACGAAGATATTCCTGTTCCCATTCATAGAGAGGGCCTGCCGTCCCCTGCATTCAACCGCGGATACGATTTGTGGCGCAGCCCAACGTTGGGAGTCGCCGACAGGTGATTGGGCCGATTTTCAGTACGAGCAATACTTCGATCGGCCGGATGTCGCGATCAATACGCACCTCGACCAGCCCATGAGAATTGATAACTATCCAAGTTGGCAGGAACTCTGCATAAGCACCCCAACTGCCGCGAATGATTGCCGGCAGATAGATTCCACCTATTACTTTCTCCACTCGGGAGACAATGAAGACCGCTTGAATTACGAGATGTATGAAATGAGGATTGTCCGAATCACGACAAGCAGAAACTACCGAGCCGATTTCTCCTACGTCGACAGCACGACCAACGTGGGTTCGATATGCTCAACATACACTCCTCCGCCGTTTTCTACTCTGAACTGCCTGTCTCCAGCCAATGAATCTCGACAGCGCGCGCTGATTAAAGATGTGAAGGTATACGCCGGCTCATACTTGATACGGCAAGTAAGCTATACCTATACCAGCAACCTCTATTCCAACAAACTCTATCTCAATACCTATACAGGTCCGGATGGCAGGAAGCTGACCTACGAACTCGATACAACCAACGGGGCTGCATCGATCTACAGAATCTTTGAAGGCGACAATACGAGTACGCCTGTCACGACAGTGAATTTTGCACTCGCGAATGCGGAACTATTCCAACACCTTCCCACTCGATCGCATCTGCTTCAGAGCGGGTACACGCCGCACGCATATCGTAAGTACCCGAGAGTTTCCAGCCAGGTGTTCGCCGACGGGCGGGTCGTCCAATACGTGCCGACGTTCGCTTCGAAGTGGATGACAGATACCGATGCGTCCTTGGGTGGAATGCGAACGTTCTGGCGGCCCGTTGACTATGTTTCACAAATGAAAGTCATCGAGCCAGGCAATCTCGTAACGATTGCTCGTTTTGACGATGAGGACGCGCCGCTGCAAGTTACCGATCCCCTGAACCATGTCACGATCAACACGTACAACGATGTCGGGAAGCTGATATCCACAGCTAATCCCGAAGGAGCCAGCGTCGTCCATACCTACGACGTTCGGGGCAATGTCATCGAGGTTGTACGGCATCCCAAGCCGAATAGCGGCCTGATACCGATCACTGAAAATCGAACCTATGTTGGCGGGCAAACGCTTGCGGCCAATGCCTGTGCAAACCAGAAGACGTGCAACCGACCACTGACGAGTACCGATGGTCGCGGGTTCACGACCAACTATACGTGGGATGCCTCCTCGGGCATGTTGACTTCGATCACCGGACCGGCGGACACAAGCGGAGTTCGCCCGAGCACGACCTATGGCTACACGACGTTCACAGGACCGGCGTCCGGCACGTTGCGCCTGCTGACGTCCACAACCGAGAAGATCAGCGCCAGCCAGAATAGCGTGACCAATTATGGATACGACTCGGCGAATAGATTTTTTCCCAGGGAAGTTCTGCAGGATGTTGGCGGCCTCAACCTGCGCAGCTGCATGAAGTTTGATCAAGCCGGTGTACCCGTCAGCGAGACGGCGCCGAACGCCAATCTGGCGATTTGTCCGTGAGGGGGAGCGGGCCATGAAACAAAAGCTCGTTGCAGCCATTCCCGGCATCCTCGCGGTCTTGGGCGGGATGTTCCATTCCGCCGCGGTTGATGCTCAGTCTTCGCCGTCGGCTTACACGAAGGGTTACCGCTACGACGCAGTGGGTCGGCCGACCGGCACGATCATGCCCGACCCGGGCGGTGCGGGGCCGCTCCAATATCCCGCTGTTCGCCACACGTACGACAGCTCCGGCAACCTCACCGAAGTGGAGACGGGCAAACTTTCGGTCTGGAAGAGTGAGGCTGTTGCGCCAGCGAACTGGGGTGCGGACTTTGAAATCCACACAATCCTGCGCACCACGTACGACGCGCTGGGGCGCAAGACGATCGAGCGGACGCACGGAATGGACGTCAGCGGCGGCACGCTTCTCATGGCGGTTACGCAATACAGCTACGATGCCCAGGGACGGCCAGAATGCACAGCCGTCAGAATGAACCCGGCGGCGTTTGCGAGTCTGCCTTCGAGCGCGTGCGCGCTTGGAACAGAAGGCACTTTCGGCCCCGACCGGATCACCCGCAGGGTTTACGATGGGGCCGGGCATCTGCTGACGGTGCAGAAGGCCTATGGCACACCGTTGCAGCAAGACTATGTGACCTATACCTACACCCCCAATGGCAAGGTCGAGACTGTTACCGACGCCAACGGCAACAAGACTCAATACACCTACGACGGCCATGACCGGCTCGATCGCTGGCAGTTTCCGCATAAGACGAACATCGGCTCGATCGACACAGCCGACTACGAGCAGTACGGCTACGACGAGAATGGCAATCGCACGAGCTTGAGGAAGCGCGACGACCGCACCATCACTTTCTCGTACGATGCGCTCAATCGCGTGCGGATCAAGACCGTCCCGATCTCAGCGAGCGGCGCGCCGGGTTACAGCGTGTACAACGACTACGACTTGCGGGGCCTGCAACTCTACGCGCGCTTCGCGTCGGACAACGGCGCGGGCATCACCAACACCTATGACGGGGTCGGACGGCTCAGGATGTCGAGCAGCAATCTCGGCGGCGTCACGCGCGATGTCGCCTCCGATTACGACGCCGACGGCAACCGCACCCGCATCACCCATCCGGACGGCAACTCCTTCGAGTACGCCTACGACGGTCTCGATCGTCTCTTCCACCTGTCCGAGAACGGGCCCTCGACCACGCTCGCCTCGCTCTCCTACGACGCCCGGGGCCGGCGTGACGAACTCGCCCGCGACGCGCTTGGCACGACCACGGAGTACGGGTACGACCCGATTTCGCGGCCGCAGACTCTGACCCACGATCTCGACGGCGCCGGGACCGGTAATGACGTCGCCATGGGCTACGACTACAACCCGGCCAGCCAGATCGTCACCCGCTCGCTCACGAACAATGCTTACGAGTTCCCGGTCGCAAGCTCGAACCGCACGTATGCGGTTAACGGCCTGAACCAGTACACGCAGATCTTCGGGGATGCGCCCGCCACGCTGGGCTGGGATGCCAACGGCAATCTCACTTCGGACGGTGCGACGACCTTCCGCTACGACACCGAGAACCGCCTGACGGATGCAAGCGGCGCGAAGAACGCGACACTCACCTACGACCCGCTCGGCCGTCTCTACGAGGTCGCGACCGCCTCAGCCACCACACGTTTCTTCTACGACGGCGATCGCCTCATCGCCGAATACAACGGCAGCGGTGCGCTGCTGCGCAGGTACGTGCACGGACCAGGAGTCGATGAGCCGGTCGTGTGGTACGAAGGCTCGCAAGTATCGGCAGCCAACCGCCGCTACCTGCATGCCAATCACCAAGGCTCGATCGTGGCCGTCACGGGTGCTTCCGGCAATACCCTGCAGGTCAATGCCTACGATCCTTATGGCCTCACCGGTGCCGGGAACACGGGGCGGTTCCAGTACACGGGGCAGGCGGCCATTCCCGAGCTTGGCCTCCTGTACTACAAGGCGCGGTTCTACAACGCCGGGCTCGGGCGGTTCATGCAGACCGATCCGGTGGGGTATGAGGATGACTTCAATCTCTATGCTTACACGCGCAATGATCCGCTGAATCACACTGATCCCAGCGGAGCCATCGTTGATACGCTGATGGACGCGTGGGAGGTCGTCAGCAGCGTTGGTCATGTAGCCGGAGCGACCGCAGCGTACGCAGTCGGCGTCGCGACCGGCAACGACAATCTGGCCAATGTTGCGGCCGATGGTTTGCGCGAAGCGCGAGCGAACGTGGCCATTGCCGGGGCGGCGGTTGCCCTGCCGTTTGTTTCCTCGAAGATGCTGCATGCGCTGAAGGGCGCCAGCAACATCGCCGAGAATGCGGCGCAAGGGAAGAAAGGCGAGGAGATGACTCGCCAGAGTCTTGGGGACAAGGTTGCTGGTGAACAGGTGACATTCAAGACTAGCGATGGCACGAGAACGAGAACAGATTTTGTGACGACGGACAAAGGTGTCGTCGAGACGAAGACCGGAAACGCTACCCTGTCGCCTGGGCAGGCAAAGTTGAAGGCAGACATTGATGCGGGACGTGAGGTGACCCCTGTCGGCCAGAACGCGGCAAACGCGGGCTTGCCACCAGGTGTGCCGACGAAGATGTCGTCTTGTGTCGTTGATCGTCCCTGTTAAGGGTTGGGCTCCATGACGGAACGTACAACAGTCGTCGATTTTGTCGCCAAGGGAGATACCCCTGACGAATGGAAGATGGTGCTCGTCGAGGAGGGTCCTTGGGCGGACCCTGTAGACGCCGAGCTCCGACGGGTTCAGGAGCGCCTGTACGGCACGATCGATGCCGCGCTGGACGGGCAGCTAGCGGAGAAGTTTCCCGAGTCACGGGGCAAGAAAATCATCGTTCAACTGGACTGCTACAACTGCCCGGGGACAGAGGTTGCTGAGTTCTTCGATAGATTCTCGAAGGGCGTCTTTGCGACCGCCGATTACAAGCAAGCCTTGGACAAGAGCCAGTTCGTCAGCGGCATTACCTTTCGCTTGAATCTTGAAACCATTGTGCCGCGAACCAGCTGATGCGCGCTGAGATGATGGCGTAATTGCCTAGAGGTGTGGCGAAATCAGGTCGATGGTCGCAAAGCCATTTTTGATGGGATGCGTCGTGCGCATGCCATCATCGTCGATTCGCGCAGACTGTTCTGTCCATGCGAAACTCCCCGCGCGCCGTAGCGCACGTGGGGAGGGTGCATGAAACGGGCAGCAAAGGTCGCCACGACAGTCCTCGTCGTGCTGCTCCTTTTCGCCGGTTACCTCTGGGCGGCTCTCAGCTGGAACTATTCCACCGGGGAGCGCGCGGGCTGGGTGCAGAAGTTTTCGAAGAAGGGCTGGCTGTGCAAGACGTGGGAAGGCGAGATGGCCATGGTGGCCATGCCAGGCAGCACCCCGGAGAAGTTCTACTTCACCGTGCGGGAGGATGCGGTCGCGCACCGCATCAATGACGTGGTGGGAAGACGGGTGGCGCTGGCGTACGAGGAGAAAGTTGGCCTGCCGACATCCTGTTTCGGAGATACGCGCCACTTCGTGACCGGCGTACGCGCGGTCGAGGAGATCCCGATCGTGCCGGGCGTCGTCATGCCGAATCCACCCGGTACGCCGCCCGATCCTCCACCAGAGCACCCACAGTAGGGCCTCTATTGACGTGAGCAGCCTTCCGGTTTGAAGACGCGTTGCGTCGAGGCCGGAAACTTCGAGAGCTTTGCTTCGGGTCGGCGCGGGCGCGCTACGAGTTCGCCACCGCAGTTCGGGCAGCGGCCTTTCAGCACGCCGTGCGCACACTCGCGACAGAACGTGCATTCGAACGAACAGATGAAAGCGTCGGGTGAATGAGGCGGCAAGTCCCGATCGCAGCATTCACATCCGGGTCGTAATTGCAGCATGGCGAATCCTCGCGAGCACGCGCGTCAGCGCAGTCCGAGCACGTCGAGTGGATCGAGGTAGAACATCTTGCGCCAGCCCTGCGAAGAGCCATCGGCGCGCCACACATAGGGTACCGCGCTGAGCACTGTGTAGTGCAGGTGCGGGGGCTTGCCCCGCGCGTTACCGGTATCACCGACCTGGCCAATCACACGTCCGTTCCACACCGGATATCCCGGTTACACGTGCACTTCGTCCAGGTGAGCGAAATAGTGAAGCCGCCACTTCGGGCCGAGGACGACGGCGACGCGGCCGCCCATCCGGAGGTCGCCGCGAAACACCACGATTCCATACGTGGGCGCGACGACCGCAGTGCCACGGTGGGCAAAGATGTCGATGCCCTTGTGTACACCGGACCGGCCCCACGGTTCGTACCAGAAAGACGCGGCATTCCAGTCTCGCGACGTCGCGTTGAGCACCGGCATCACCGCGAACTCGGGCAGCAGCATCACCGTCGCGAACGCAGCCAGAAGGATGGTGCGCTTGCGGCGCCACCACTTCCGCTTGGCCGGAACACGCTGGAGGGAGGCGGGATGCTCGCCGTTGAGCACCCCGCCTGTCGTTGTCACTTCAGTGGTCAGGCGGCTCTCGCTGCTGCTGCCGATACGGTCACCGGTTCACGATAGAAGAAAGCGGCGATCACGCCCAGGATCAGCAACTGGATGCTTTCAAACACGATCTGCTTCACGACCAGCATGCCGGGCAGCGGCATGACGACGTAGTAGATCAGGAACCACGGCACGGTGGTCAGCAGGGCAACAACCACGCCGAAGCGCAGGCCTTGTGCAACCCAAGGCTTGGTTTCCACGCCGCGCGCATAGATCCAGACGAACGCGCCCGCCATCAGCAGGTGCGCGAGCGCCATGAAGGGCATCATCTGCTGCGATTCGGCCTCAGGCCGGTAGAGATGTGCCTGCGCCACGTAGTCGCCGTGCAACAGCAGGCCATGCACGACGAAGGAACAACCGAACCAGGCAATGAAGACGACAAGCCACGCGATGAAGAATCTCTTGTTCATGCTCGCTCCCGTACGGCGGGAGGTTGTCGCTATGGAGCCGCGGCCGGGTCCCGCCCGCTCGCCAGCCGCGATGCCGGGCGACACTGTACGCCTCGGGTTGCGAGTGCGCGAGATTCCGGGACTAATCCCCCACGGGAGGCTGCGGCTGCGACGCGGTGCTCGCCGGAAAGAATCGATAATGACCCGTGATCGGATAGCGAAAGAGAATGTCCTCTTCCCTCGCACCCGAGCCGATGTTGTGCACGATGAGGGGTCCGTTCGGCCCTGGGCGCGTCGATACGATGCCGATGTGCGGAAGTCTCCCGGGCAATTCCCACGTGACCAGGTCACCGGCCACGTAGCTGCTCGCGTTCCGGCCGGGCTGCAACGCTGTGCCATGGCGCGCGAAGAAGGCGGCAAGATTGGGCACGCGCCGGTGATCGATGTTCGGATCCGGCTGCCGCAACGCCCAACGACGGGGATACGCCGACCAGGCGCGCTTCATGTCCTCGTGCACCAGGACCTGCAGGTCGATGCCGAGCCCGCGATAGGCGCGGATGACGACATCCGTGCACACACCGATCTCGAGCGGAACGTCTCCGCCGGGGTAGCTGAGTCGCCGATAGGAGCCGTCGTACCGCGTCGTAATGCCCACCTGGCTCAGAGCGGCAGCGACGAGTCTTTGCTGGAGACTGTCGGCGCTCGCTGCGACCGAAGCGACTGTCAGCACCAGCAGGGCGAAGTGTCTCTTCATTGCACTCATGGCCGGTGGCCAACTCATTTCAGAGGGAGTTGCGCCCCTGCGAAAAGCGCGTCGATTTCTTCGGCCGTGCTCCCCTGCTGGGCGCGATCCACGAGTCGGCGGTTGAGGTGCGGCGCGAACAGCTGCAGGAACTCGTACATGAACTTGCGCAGCAGCACCCCACGCCGGAACCCGACCCAGGTCGTGTGCACGGGGAAAAGATGTGCGGCGTCGAGCGACACGAGATCGCGATCCTGGTCGGGCTCCACGGCCATGCTGGCGAGAATGCCAACGCCGAGGCCCAGCCGCACGTAGGTCTTGATCACGTCCGCATCGCGAGCCGTGAGCGCGACGTTGGGCGTGAGGCCGGCGCGCGAAAAAATGTCGAGCAGCGACGAAGGGCCGCTGAAGCCGAACACGTACGTGATGATCGGATACTCGGCCAGCGCCTTGAGCGACAGGCGCTCCTCGCGAGCCAGCGGATGACTCGCCGGAACGATCACCCGCCGGTGCCATTGATAGCAGGGCAACAGCACCATGTCGGGAAACAGCTGTTGCGACCCCGTGTTGATGGCGAAATCGATCCGGTCGAGGGCTGCCATCTCCGCAATCTGTTCGCCCGTGCCCTGGTGCAGGTTCAGCCGGATGTGCGGATAACGTTCGCGGAATTTCTTCACTACCGCGGGCAGCACGTAGCGCGCCTGCGTGTGCGTCGTGCCGATGGACAGTGATCCGCGGTCTTCGTCGCGCCACTCCTCGGAGAGGCTCTTGATGCTCTGGACCTCGCGCAGGATCTTGAGGGCGCGATCGATAACCTGCTGCCCAGCCGGCGTGATCTGCGTCAGGTTGCGCCCGTCACGCGCGAAGATCTGGAAGCCGAGCTCGTCCTCGAGGAGCTTGATCTGCTTGCTGACGCCGGGCTGCGACGTGTGCAGCTTCTGGGCGGCAGCCGTGATGTTGAGGCCGTTCTGCGCCACGGCGGCCAGGTAGCGCAACTGGTGAAGCTTCATTCGTTTGTATCGTCGAGGCGGCGGCCGTGGAGGCCGAAGGTTGCGCCAATGTAAACGACGCGCGTGCAAACGGCACGCGTCGCGCGCGGAAGTCCGCTCCGCGACGGTCGCGGCGATTCCGGCGCCGGCCTGCGATCGCTTTCCCGATGCGGGTTCGACCCTGTTGCCGCCCGTTTCCATAACTGGCGCAGCGCGCCTCATTCCCGGCGGTTATGCCACCGCGTCGCGCATAACCGTCCCGTAGGGAAACAGAAGAAACGATTCGTTCTGGGGCTGTTGAGGCCGTTGCTAGAGTCGGCCGCACATTCCGAGATCGTTCAATAAACCAGGGTTCAATGAACCAGGCACTGTCAACGGCGAATGGCGGGCTGAGCCCGGAACTGGCGCAGAAGGCAGCTGTGGCGCATGAAGCGCTCAGAGATGCGATCGCGCGCTTTGGCGATGTCGTGTACTCGAACAGTCTCGGCGCGGAAGCTATGGTGCTCACCGACATCATCTGGTCGCGCGGGCTGCCGATCGAGATCTTCACCGTGGACACCGGCCGCCTCCACGAAGAGACGTACTCGCTGCTCGACCGGCTGCAACGCCGATATGGCAAGCGCATCACGCTTTACTACCCGGAGGCGAGCCGGGTCGAGGGTTTCGTCGCCAGGAACGGCATCAACGGGTTCTACAACGGCGTCGAAGAGCGCATGTCCTGCTGCCAGATCCGCAAAGTCGAGCCATTCCGGCGTGCGATCGCGGGTCGCAAGGCCTGGGTCACGGGAGTGCGCCGCCAGCAGTCGGTGGCGCGCTCGCAGTCGGACGTGGTCGAGTGGGACGCGGCCGGGGGGCTGCACAAAGTGAGCCCTTTGCTGGACTGGTCCGACCAGGACGTCTGGGACTACATCCGCGCTCGCAAGCTTCCCTACAACCAGCTCCACGATCGTGGCTATCCCAGCATCGGCTGCGCGCCGTGCACGCGCGCGATCGAGCCGGGGCAGGACAGCCGCGCCGGGCGGTGGTGGTGGGAGAACCCCGATTCACGTGAGTGCGGGCTGCATCCGCGAATCCGGGTGACGGGTCCGGCGACTGCCGCCGCCGTTTCACCGGCTACAGCTGTCTCGGCAGCCGCGCGCGCTGCCAGTTCCACCTGAGGTTGCCCAATGGACTACCTTCCGGTCTTTCTCGATGTGCGCGAGCGTCTCGTCGTCGTCGTGGGTGGCGGTCCGGTGGGCGCGCGCAAGGTCCAGCTGCTGTTGCAGGCCGGAGCCCGCGTGCGCGTGATCGCGCCTTCGCTGGTCGCCGAGTTGCGTGAGGCAGCACTGTCCCAGGCGATCGAACACGTGAGTGGTCGGTTCGAGCTGATCACGGCGTCGGGGAAGCAGGACGTGCTCAAGGGTGCGGTGGCTGCGATCGCGGCGACGAGCGAGTCGACCACCAACGAGATCGTTGCAGAAGCCGCGCGAGCGGCCGGCATACCGGTCAACGTCGTGGACGATGCACGACTGTCGACCTTCATCGTCCCGGCCATCGTGGATCGATCGCCCGTCGTCGTGGCGATCGGGACCGCCGGCCACTCCCCGGTGCTCGCGCGCTACGTGCGCGGCAAGATCGAACAGCTGTTGCATCCGCGGCTCGGCCGGCTTGCCGATCTCGCAGGCCGTTGGCGGCAACGCGTGCGTCGCGCCTTCGGACGCATCAGCGAACGCCGCCAGTTCTGGGAACGCGTGCTGGAAGGAGCGGTCGTCGAGCGCGTGTTGTCGGGCAACGACGAACTTGCGGAGGTCGAGCTGCGTCGCGCATTGAAGCAGGCGAAGTCCGCGCCATCGCGGGCGGTTGGCGAGGTGTACCTCGTCGGCGCAGGGCCTGGCGATCCTGATCTCCTGACGCTGCGGGCTGCGCGCCTGCTCCAACAGGCAGACGTCATTCTGTACGACCGCCTGGTCTCACCGGATGTGCTCGAACGCGCCCGGCGCGATGCCGAGCGCATCTTCGTCGGCAAGGAATCCGGCAACCACCACGTGACCCAGGAGCGCACGCAGGCGTTGCTGAGGCAGCTCGCATTGGAAGGCAAGCGCGTCTGCCGGCTGAAGGGCGGTGACCCTTTCATCTTTGGCCGCGGTGGCGAGGAGCTGGAAGCGCTCGCGAAGGAAGGAATTCCGGTTACTGTCGTGCCGGGTATCACGGCCGCGCTCGGTGCTGCGGCGAGTGCCGGTATCCCACTCACGCATCGCGACCACGCGCATTCGGTCACTTTCCTGTCTGGCCACCTCGCCCAAAAGGAAGATGAAACGGGCGAAGCGGATCCGACGGACTGGGAGTCGCTCGCTCGCGCCGGTCAGACGGCTGTCTTCTATATGGGTGTCGCAAGTCTGCCCGCGATCGTGAATCGCCTGCGTGCCGCCGGCGCGCCTGCGCAGCGGCCGGCGGCGATCGTCGAAAACGCGACCCTCCCGAATCAGCGCATCGTGCGCGGCACGCTGGCGGACATAGTCCCACGCGCCACAGCGGCGGCCGTCGTTTCGCCGGCACTGCTGGTTATTGGCGAGGTTGCGGGGTTGCGCCTCTATGAAACGCCAGCTGAGCCTGCGACGGCTTCTGCATCGTCCATCGAGCCGGTGGCGCGGGTCGCCGAGGCGCGACGGGCATGAGCATCCAGTCTTCGCCCGCGAGCGTGCAGTACGGGTTCTCCGGCGCGGTTGGCCGCACGCCTCTCATTCGGCTCAACGGCCTGAGTGCCGAAACCGGCTGCGAGATCCTCGGCAAGGCTGAGTTCCTCAACCCCGGTGGCTCGGTGAAAGATCGTGCCGCACGCGCAATCGTCATGGACGCAGAACGGCGCGGCGAACTGCGGCCGGGCGGCACCATCGTCGAAGGCACTGCGGGCAACACGGGCATCGGGCTGGCCCATGTCGCCAACGAGCGCGGGTATCACTGCCTGATCGTCATGCCGGACAACCAGTCGCCCGAGAAGCACCAGCTTCTCGAAGCGCTCGGTGCGCAGGTGCGGCGCGTAAAGACCGTGCCATACAGCGACTCTAACCACTACCAGAAGGTTGCCGCGCGATTGGCGCGCGAGATTCCTGGCGCGACCTGGGCCAACCAGTTCGACAACACGGTCAACGGACGCGCGCACTTCGAAACCACGGGCCCGGAGTTGTGGGCGCAAACCGCCGGCCGCATCGATGCCTTCGTCGCTGCGAGTGGCACAGGCGGGACGATCTCGGGTGTGTCGCGCTACCTGAAGTTGCAGCGCGAAGGTGTGCGCATCGTGCTCGCCGATCCGCCCGGCAGCAGCTTGTTCGAGTACGTGCGCAATGGCGCGCTGAAAGCCACGGGCACCGGCTCGATCACGGAGGGCATCGGCATCGGACGCGTCACGGCGAACTTCGCGGAAGCACGCATCGACGCCGCACTGCACGTCGACGACCCGGAAACCGTGCGTTACGTGTATCGGCTGTTACGTGAGGAAGGACTGTTTCTCGGCAGCACCAGCGGCATCAACGTGGCGGCGGCCGTGCGAGTCGCACACGAGCTGGGCCCGGGACACACGGTCGTCACGATTCTCTGCGACGGCGGAAGCAGATACCTCTCGCGCCTCTACAACCGCGACTGGTTGCAATCAAAGGACTTGCTGGCGGCCTCGCAACCAGCGTTCGTCGCGGCCTCGCGCACCGTCGCGGGTGAGGGTACGGAACCAGCAGAGGATGATCTTCGTGTCGCCTGAAGCGCAGCTTGCCCTGATCGATGGCCCCGCCGTGGACACCGATGTGTTGATCGTCGGCGCTGGACCCGTCGGCCTGTTCCAGGTTTTCGAACTCGGGCTGCTCGGCTTGCGAGCGCACGTGGTGGACTCGTTGCCGCAAGCGGGCGGCCAGTGCATCGAGCTCTATCCCGACAAGCCGATCTATGACATTCCCGCGGTTCCCGCCTGCACCGGGCGCGAGCTCGTCGAGCGCCTGCAGGAACAGATTCGACCGTTCGCGCCGGTGCTGCACCTCGGCCAGGAAGTCACGGAAGTGCATCGCCGCGAGGATGGTCGCTTCCACGTGGCGACCAGCCGCGGCTCGCATTTCCGGGCGGGCGCCATCGTGATCGCCGGAGGCGTCGGTTCGTTTCAGCCGCGCCGGCTCGCGATTCCTGGTGCCCAGCGGTACGAAGAGCGCCACGTCCACTATCGTGTCCGCGATCCAGCCGTGTTCGCGGACCAGGACCTCCTGATTGTCGGCGGCGGCGATTCGGCACTCGACTGGACGCTCGCGCTGGTGGAGCGGGCCCGAAGCGTCGTGCTGGTCCATCGGCGCGCCGAGTTCCGTGCCGCTCCGGCTTCCGTGCAACGCATGTTCGCCTTGCGCGAGGAAGGCCGGCTCGACTATCTCGAAGGCCAGGTGCAGGAAATCAACGAGGTCGATGGCCGGGTGACCGGCGCCAGTATTCGCTGCAGCGATGGAGTCACGCGACGCGTGAGTGCCGACCAGCTGCTGGTGTTCTTTGGATTGCATCCGAAACTCGGACCGATCGCGCAATGGGGGCTCGAGTTGCACAAGCGCAGCCTTCGCGTCGATGCGGAGAAGTTCCAGACGAGCGTGCCCGGTATCTTCGCCGTGGGCGACATCAATGAGTACCCCGGCAAGAAGAAGCTGATCCTGAGCGGTTTCCACGAAACAGCGCTGGCCGCGTTCGCCATCGCCGCCCATTTGCGACCCGGCGAGAAGCAGCATCTGCAATACACGACGACGAGTCCCTTGATGCAACGCCGACTCGGTGTCGCTCCGTCCAGCGACGCTGCGGAGGAGGTACAGCGACGCTCCGCGACAGGCTAACGGGGACGGTGACCTCACATTCCGGCTGAAAGGCGCCGGCATGGACAAGAGAGCGCGAACCCCGTGAAATAAGCGCTCTCATCCTCACTCCAGGCGGAAAGAGGGAGCGCCATGCAACAGACTGCACCGGTCGCCGTAAGCAAGGAGGAACGCAACTGGGCCATGCTGGCTCACCTGAGCGGGCTGCTTTCGCTCTCGGGCCTTCTTGGGCTGTTGGCCGCCTTCGTCATCTGGCTGCTGCGCAAGGACGACAGGAACTTCGCTTCCGAACAGGCACGCGAAGCATTGAATTTCCAGCTCACCGTGTTCATCGGCTACGTGGTTTCCGGGTTGCTGATGATCGTATTCATCGGCTTCCTGCTGTACGGGCTCATCGCGCTCGTGAACCTGGTCTTCAGTATCGTTGCCGCCGTGAAAGTGAGCGAAGGCATTCCGTACCGCTACCCCTTCAACCTGCGACTGGTGTCGTAGAGCAGACCGCGTGTACATCCCCGCGCATTTCCACGAGAAGGATCTCGCGCGACTCGACTGGCTGGCGGCGCATGACGCCTTTGGCACGCTCGTTTCCCAGGTGGACGGCGCGCCCTTTGCCACGCACCTTCCCGTGATCTATCGGCGCGAGGAAAGCCGGGTCACGCTGTGGGGTCACTGGGCACGTCCCAATCCCCAATGGCAGAACATCGAGGGGCAGCGCGTGCTTTTCATGTTCCACGGACCGCACACCTACGTGTCGCCGCGCTGGTACGTCGAACCGAAGCGCCAGGTGCCGACGTGGAACTACGCGACCGCCCATCTCTATGGGCGCATCACGCTGGAGCACGATCCCGCCGTCATCGCGCGTCACGTCGCTGCGCTGGCAGACAAGTACGAGCAAGGGGCATCCGAGCCCTGGCGGCTGGCGGATTCGCACCCGGGCAACGTGCGATCGCTCGGCGGCGTCGTGGGTTTCGAGCTGGCGGTCGACGAGATCCAGGTGAAGTACAAGCTCAACCAGAACCACCCGGTCAGGAACCGCGAAGGCGTCGTTCGGGCGCTGTCGCAGTCGCCTTCCCAGGACGGGAAGGCAATCGCCAGCCTGATGGCTGAGGCGCTGGCTCAACGCCCCAAGACCTGAGCCCGCCGGCTGTTGCTTGACGGCTCATTGCTTGACGGCTCATTGCTTGACGGCCCATTGCTTGACGGCCATGCGAAACCGCGGCGATACTGACTCGCAATGAAGCACGACGCAGGCATTCGCAGCTGCTGGCGGTGGCGCCACTGAGGAGTGGGCCCCGCTCGTTCGTTCGCCGTTTTTTCGACAACAGGCCCATCTCCGCGACCCCGGTGATGGGTTTTTTTTTCGCCCTGTGGAATTCTGAATGCAACCGCCCTTCGACATCGCGGCCGACCTGGATACGCCGGTTTCAGCGTATCTCAAGCTGGCGCCGTTCCGTCCGCGCTTCCTGCTCGAGAGCGTGGAAGGCGGCGAGCGGCTGGGCCGCTATTCCTTCATCGGCTTCGGCGAGGGTCTCGAGCTGAAGCTCGATGCCCAGGGTCTCACGGTCGATGGCCGGCGTAGCGGATTGCCGCAGGACCGGAAGGAACTGCTCGATGCGTTTCGCGGCGCACTGGCCCGCGTACCACGCCCGATGCCGGAGTTACCGGGCGTTCCGCTGGCGGGCGGGCTGGTCGGGGCCGCAAGCTACGACATCGTGCGCTATTTCGAGCGCGTGCCTTCGCGCGGCGGAGCAGTGGACGCGCATTTCGTGGCACCGCGCTCACTCCTGGTCTTCGATCACCTCACTCGCGGCGTCGCGCTGCTGCACGCGGGATCCGAAGCGGAGCGGCAGAGCCTGCGCCGCGAAGTCATTCGCGCGCTGCGTGGGCCATTGCCGGACGCGAACGGCAGGCATCGATCGGGCGCGGCCTACGGCTCTCCATCCGCCAGCCTCAGCGAAGCTGAGTACGTGGAAAGGGTTCACGCCACGCAGCAGTACATTGCGGCTGGTGATGTGTACCAGCTCGTGCTCTCCGTGCGCTTCTCCGGCCGACATGCGCTTTCGCCGTTCGAGGTCTACCGCGCATTGCGGCTCATCAATCCGTCGCCCTATCTCTACTTCTGCGAGCTTGGAGGCGTGAGCGTCGTCGGCTCCTCGCCCGAGGCACTCGTGAAACTCAGTGGCCGGCGTGCGTCGCTGCGGCCGCTCGCCGGCACGCGACCGCGCAGTGTCGATGCGGAGACCGACTTGCGGCACGAGCGCGAGCTGCGAGCGGACCCAAAAGAGAACGCCGAGCACGTCATGCTGGTGGATCTCGCGCGCAACGACCTGGGGCGCGTCGCGTGTCCAGGCTCCGTGCACGTGGATCCGTATCGTGCCATCGAGCGCTACAGTCACGTCATGCATCTCGTGAGTGGCGTGAACGGGGAACTCGCTGCGCACGCGGATGCATTCGATCTTTTCGCCGCCGCGTTCCCCGCCGGGACGCTGGTGGGTGCTCCGAAAGTGCGCGCGATGCAGATCATCGACGAGCTCGAGCCTGTGAGCCGCGGGCTGTACGGCGGCACCGTGGGTTACTTCGGTGCGCGCGGCGACATGGATCATGCGATTACCATTCGCACGCTCGTGTTCGAAGGGGACACGTACAGCTACCAGGCCGGCGCCGGAATCGTTGCCGACAGCGTGCCCGCGGCCGAGTATGCGGAAGTGCTCGCGAAGAGTGCCGCGCTGCGTCGCGCACTGGAGCTGGCGGGAGAAGGCCTGTGAGCGCGCGGCTGCTTCTCATCGACAACTACGATTCCTTCACCTACAACCTGGTGCAGGCATTCCTCGCGCTTGGCGCGGATGTGCTCGTGCATCGCAACGACGCCCTCAACGTCGCGCAGGCGCGCGACCTCGCGCCTACGCATCTCGTGATCTCGCCGGGCCCGGGCACGCCATTCGACGCCGGTGTTTCGATGAAGATGATCGAAGCGTTCGCCGGAAAAGTGCCCGTGCTGGGCGTGTGCCTGGGGCACCAGTCATTGGTCGCGGTCTTCGGTGGCCGCGTGGTGCGTGCCGGGCGGCTGATGCACGGCAAGACATCGCTCGTGTCACATGATGGGCAGTCGATCTACCAAGGGCTGAGCCAGCCGTTCGAGGCGGGGCGCTACCATTCCCTGATTGCCGAGCCGGAGACACTGCCGCCCGAGCTGGTCGTGACCTCGCGCACGGCAGAAGGGGAGATCATGGGTGTGCGCCATGCGAGCCTTGCCGTGGAGGGCGTACAGTTTCACCCGGAGAGCATCCTCACGCCCGAGGGACCGCGCCTGTTAGCGAATTTCCTGAAGTCGTAGCCATGCAGCAACCCCTCCGCACGACTCTCGAGACGCTCCTGGATCGCCGCGACCTCAGCGAGGCGCAGGCGGAAGCGTTGCTGGTTGCACTCACGGATGAACATCTGTCGCCGGCAATGGCGGGTGCCATACTCGCCGCCCTGCGCAGCAAGGGCGCCACGGCGGACGAAATTCGCGGCTTCGCAGGCGCGATGCGACGCCTTGCGCGACGGCCGCATATCCCAGAGGGCTCGCCGACAGTCGATATCGTCGGTACCGGCGGGGATTCTTCCGGGAGCCTGAACCTCTCGACCGGCACAGCGCTGCTGGTTGCCGCCTGCGGCGTGCGCGTGGTGAAACACGGTAACCGCGCGATGTCGAGCCGGTGCGGCAGTGCGGACCTGCTAA
>Ga0187892_10001746_pt1 | contig 47640 bp, 41 predicted proteins | sample MA1701073metaG_FD_139345 | JGI IMG/M metagenome (GOLD analysis project Ga0187892, IMG submission 139345) | Bio-ooze microbial communities from a basaltic lava cave in the Kipuka Kanohina Cave System on the Island of Hawaii, USA - MA170107-3 metaG ...
GTTTTCCGCCTGCGCCAAACTTCTCAGTTCTCAGTCGGACCGCGAACGCGTTCATTGCTGACTACTCAAGGTAAAAACGGCTAATGATCACACTAATAGTCGTTAAGCCGACAGACTCCTAGAGATTTTAGTAATATCCTTCAAGCTCAACTTTTCGGACACAACTGGAGGAGTATCTGAGATGCAAAAAGCAATCTGCTTTCGCGCAGCTTTGATTACCTGTCTACTCACGGCGGCAATGTTGGCGATGAATGCATTGTCCGGAATTGTCGGGTTACCACAGAGCGTTGCTGCCGAGTCCAACGTCCCAGGTCCGCCGGGGGCCACTCCAGTTGCCGTTAACTCTACTTACTACCAGCTTCGCGCCGACTTGCGACGATGCCGTGCGCCTCTGTGTGGTGGTTATTACGTTAAGCGCGTCAACCAGCCTCGAACCCGCTGCACCAATGGACAGCTCATGTTTGAATGTTATGTCGCCGAAGTTGATTGGAACGGTCAACCCCAGGTCGAGATCAATAGAGCATTGTTGCGCGCTGACCTCGAGGTGAAACTTTTCGACCGCTTCGGTCGATTCGGCGTGTTGCGGGTCATTGAATCGTGGCAGGCCACTAACGATAACCCTACCTCAGACAACTTCTTTCGGGTCAGGGACAAAGGCGTGCGATGCATTACGTCGCCATGTCTAACCCACCATGAATCTAAACTGAACTCGAGAATCGAACGGGACATCGCAGGCGTCGATCTCAAGGCCATCACCGGAGCGAGCGACGAAGCAATCAACGAGGCGTTTGAGGCCATGACTGAGCCTGAAGGCATTATCGTCTCGGGAAAACATGTCCCAGTTACTGGTCCAACAGGCAGAGCAACTGAGCTTAAGGCGTTGCAGTTTTACATGCGCCCGAGAAAGGAAGTATCTAACAAACCCTGCATCAAAACCGGCTGCTCGAGTCACGTCTGTTCGGACGAGAGTGTAATCACGACGTGTGAGTGGCGGGAGGAATATGAGTGCTATCAGAAGGCGAGGTGTGAACGCCAGGCTGATGGGAAGTGCGGATTCACCAGGACGCCGGCGTTAACCGCGTGCCTGCGAAGGGCACGCTAGGAAATCCAAGGAAGCAGGAGGCAGGAAGCAGAAGGCAGGAGGCAGGGGCAGCAGGGGCAGGAGGCAGGGGGGCAGGACGCAGAAAAAACGAGCGTAGTCCAGCATTAGTTCTCGGGCCTCAAATGCAATTCAGTGCTGCGCCTTGCCTCCTGCTCCTGCCTCCTGCCTTCTTCTTCCTGCCTCCTGCCTCCTGTTTCCTCCGCCCCGCTTGGCGTCCGAGTGGTTCACGTTTTATTCTCAAAACGAAACCATGAGCAGCGATCCAACTTACTCGGTTGCCAGAACTGTGGCCTCTACCGTGGAAACTCACTTCGCGCGTCACATCGCCGAAGCCAGACGACGTGGTGAACAAGACCTGGCGACCGAACCAAGTAGCGCCACGATTCAGGAAATTATCGACGCTACCTTCTGGGCCAGCCTGCGACCCGAAGAAGGACGATTTCCGAAAATCTCGGTGTCATACCTTCCGCCAGAGCAAGCGGGACAACCGCTTATGTTCGAACACAGCCTTCCGCTGAGTCCCGCAATCCTTACCAAGCTTGCGCCCGCAGTTGAGCGTCCGGGGATTCACCTTGGGGTTTGGGGCGAAGGCGAGGAGCTGTATATCTGGGGGGCCACCCGACAGATTCCCAGTTTTGGTTTTGTGCTGGAAGAGGTCGAACCCGGACTACTAGTCATCAAGCATCGCCGCATTGATGGCTTGGGAAAATTTGCGAATGTTGTGGTACTAAAGGGTCAACAGATCAAAATAATTGATGAAAAGGGCACCAGCCTGCCAGATTGTCCTGATCTTCTGAAGGCACTGCTGGCCTTTACTTCGTCCGACTCACGGGGCGATTCCCTGAATGTTCTGGTGCAACTGGCCGCCTCGATGAGGGCACACGCACACGGCGGTTCCTTGCTGGTCGTTCCAACTGGAAATGAATCGTGGCGAGAATCGATTGTGCACCCGATTCTGTATTCCGTGCTGCCGTCCTTTTCACGGCTCGGACAGCTCATGAAACAAGAGTCCAGCGAGATCAATGAAAATTTGTGGGAGGCCTCAGTACGACGAGCTGTAGATACAGTCGCAGGCCTCACAGCTGTCGATGGTGCGACTGTAATCACAGATGAATATGACGTGCTGGCATTTGGGGCCAAAATCAGACGCAAGTCGGGAAGCTCGCCGGTCGATCAGATGGTGCTCACTGAGCCGATTGTCGGCAACCGAGCCATCGTAGTGCCGCCGGTTCAGCACGGTGGCACTCGTCACTTATCTGCCGCGCAGTTCGTGTACGATCAGCGAGATGCTCTGGCGCTGGTCGCCTCGCAGGATGGTCGCTTCACAATCTTTGCCTGGTCGCCATGCGAACAGATGGTTCACTCGCATCGCGTCGATGTGTTGTTGTTGTAGCTCAAGGTTTAACTTTGAGAATAAGTCCAATAGGACCTATTGGACCTATCCTAGTGACCCATATGACTAAAGGCCGGATGGAAGCGTTCAGCGATGGGGTGATTGCCATTATCATCACCATCATGGTGCTTGAATTGAAGGTGCCCCACGGTACGACGATCGGCGCCCTGAAGCCACTCACCGCAGTCTTCTTCAGCTACGTACTCAGCTTTGTGTTTCTGGGAATATACTGGAGCAATCATCATCACCTACTGCACGCCGTAAAGCATGTCAACGGCTCCGTCCTATGGGCCAATCTGCACTTGCTGTTCTGGTTGTCGTTGATACCCTTTGTCACCGCCTGGATGGGCGAAAACCATTTCGAAAGCTTTACGGTGGCGCTGTATGGTGTAGTCCTGTGGCTCGCCTCCATTGCCTACCTCATCCTGACGCGGCTCTTAATCTCCATTCATGGTAGCGATTCCGTTCTGGGTCACGCGCTGGGTCGCGACTTCAAAGGCAAGCTTTCGACTGCGATCCTCACAGTGGCGATTCCGCTGGCCATGTGGAACCGGTGGCTGGCTTGTGGATTGTATGTCCTGATAGCGATCATGTGGCTGGTGCCGGATCGTCGGATTGAAAGAACGCTCGCCCGTGAAACCTGAAGTTCTACAAACCTGCCTCTTCTAGTTATTCAGCAGAAGGACCTCTTGAAGACTATGAAACGAAAACTAAAGGCTCTTGCCCAGCTCGTCGCGTTGGTCTTGTTAGACGATCCACGAAATTACACGAACCAACACAAAGAAATCATTTTCGTGTTGCTTCGTGTAATTTCGTGGATCGTTTGGTCTTCCAAACTGGCGTACCGAGGCCTGCAAAGTGAGTCATGTATATGAATGCCCAAATTAGGTCAGGGCACGCGGAACCCTCGACACGTCGTTTCCCATTGACCTCCACCAACAAAATCGGGTAACGGAATCCCTTTTTCGTGTAGCCTGGACCATCTGAAGCTGTTTAGTCCTTAGACTCAGCAGAGCGGAATCATTATTGCTTTCGTCCTCCAATAATCGGTGAACCCGATTTCGATTTAAAGGAGAACGATATGCTTACCCGACCGTTTGCCCGCCTGGCATTCTTCTTCCCCGCCTTCTTATTCTTAGGAATCGCTGCTTGCACTGGGATTCTTTCTTCCAAGGCCCAGCCAGCTGCAACCAGCCTTGTCGTCCACGAATGGGGAACGTTCACATCCGTGTCGGGCCACGATGGAATCACACTCGGGTGGCGACCGTTAACCGTTGAAAGTGAGTTGCCTTCTTTTGTCTACAGCGTCGACAGACCATCTACCGGAAGACAACAGCCGGCACCGTTAACTCAGGTTCCGCCGAAACTGACACCGCTGGCACCAAAACCGCTGCAAACACGACAACAACCAACACACCCCCAACCGACAAGGCCCCAAACACCGCAACCTCGCGAACTACGCTATCCGTCAAAAAGTGCAACGCCTGTTTCGGTGCGCATGGAAACTCCGGTCATCTACTTTTATGCAAAGGAAGAGACCGCAGTCTCAGTCAGGGTCGACTTCGTCGGCGGGAAAATCACAGAATGGTATCCACAGGGACGCACCGTCCGAGGAGGGCGAATCGATTGGGGCATTTTTAAGGTCGTGCCTGACGCTTATATGGAGCTCCCCAATGACTTTCGCGAGAACCACTACTATCCGGCGCGCGAAACAGAGTCATCTCCGATACAAGTAACCAACGGTAGCCTGGTCGAGTATGAGCGGTTTCTCTTTTATCGCGGCGTCGGAGATTTTGACTTACCACTCTCAATCAAGCTTGAAGAAAACAGAGTGAGGGTCACAAACGAATTTCGAGAGAGCATCTGTAAAGTAGTCATCTTCGAAAACAGGGACGGCAAAATCGGATTCCGCATTCAAGACATGCCGCAAACTGACCTGTTACTTGATCGTCCGGTGTTAGACGGCAAGATCGACGGACTGCGCGAGGAAATGAAAGCGATGCTGATCTCGCAGGGCCTTTTTGAAAAGGAGGCTGACGCCATGCTCAAGACTTGGCGCGACTCATGGTTTGAAGAAGGACTACGCATCTTCTACATCATGCCCCGCAAGACCACTGACGCAATTCTGCCTATCGCTATTGACCCCAAGCCGTCAGAACTTGTTCGCGTGCTCGTAGGTCGCATGGAGTTAATTACACCTGAAACTGAAAGGCACGTAACAAACCAGATCACCAAACTGGATAGCCCTTCGAAAGCAGTACGAACAACGGCGCTAAGGACCATCAACAAATACGGCAGATTCAGAGAACCGATTCTGACTCAGATTCGTCGACACACTTCCGACTCGCGCGTGAGAGCCCTAATCGAGCAGCTGCTCTGAACGTGGATAGATCAGGTCCTCAGTGTTTCTCGTTTCTGTGAAGATTCATCTGGTTTATTACCACTGAGGCGCAGGGCGACTCTGGCCGCAACCAAAACGGAACCACGATCCACGTGCGCCACACGAAATAACATTAACGCATTTCGTGTTGGTTCGCGTGGTTTCGTGGATCGTGTTTTCATTCCAAATGTTGTTCAAAAAACAAGAAACTGCGGACTTGTTTCACGGAGAACACTGAGATCGCAAACCGACCTTGCCATGGAGTTTCTAGCCGGCGATTATCAATTTGGAGCAGCTCCGTTTCCTGTCACATAATGCGTGCGTCAAAACGAAAGTCCTAGTTAGCATCGCTGGTAGTTCCACCGGCAGATTGTCCAGTGGTTACGATGAATTCCGAACGCATACAGGCATGGCTGCTCCGACTGACTGGCACTTTTGAGATACTGGCATTCTTTGCCGTTGTGATGCCCCGTACGTGGATGGAAGTGTCGCACGCCTGGTTGGGACTGGGTGAAATGCCAGACGGTCCCATCCTAATGTTTATGATCCGGCAGGCATCTTACGCTTATGGAATGCATGGTGTGTCTCTCTGGATCCTGGCATCAAATGTCAGTCGGTTCCGGCCGTTGATTATTCTCAATGGTATTTCATTCCTCTTGGCCGCGCCCGTGTTCTTCATGATCGACTACACCTATGGAATGCCGGCACTTTGGACCTTAATGGACTCGGTTGGCTGCGGGCTTTTTGGCGTTGCCTTGCTGCTGCTCAGCCGCCGTCAAGCGGATTCGGATGTGTAGTTTGACTATGAAATCGAAGTGGATTCTCACCTTCGTTCTGGCCGGCTGCATTTCGAACGTGGCCGGTCAATCGGTGAAGCCTCGATTGGCGGATCTCGTCCACGAATTTGACTACGACAATAAGGCTTCTCTCGACGTGCGCGAGGTGGGGCGAGAGCGCCGCCCGGGCGCAACCATCATCGATTTGACTTACGCGAGTCCGCGCGGCGGACGAGTACCTTCCTATTTGGTTGTCCCAGCCGGCAAAGGACCGTTTGCGGCAATCCTGTTCGGACACTGGATGATGGACGGCTCACCCATGCGCAATCGTCGTGAGTTTCTGGATGAAGCCGTATTGCTGGCGCCCACCGGCGTGATTTCACTATTGATTGATGCTCCATTGGTCCGCCCAGGCTTCACTGAGGAGAAGGATGAGCTAAAGTCTGCGGCACAGTCGGCCGAAGCTGCCCGCCAACAGGTAATTGATTTTCGCCGTGGACTAGATCTTCTCGCTGCGCGGCCCGATGTCGATCCCAAACGCTTTGCTTACGTGGGCCACAGTTTCGATGCGCACGTCGGCGCTATTCTTTCCGCGGTGGAGAAGCGGATCGGTTCGTTCGTTCTAATGGCGGGCGGTTTTGCGGACGAGGAGTATGTCTTCGACAATGAAAACGAAGAGATGAGAAAGCTCCGCGAGCGTATTGGAGATGAAAAGATTCGCAGCCACTTTCGGAATTACGCCTGGGACGATCCGGTCAACTTTATTGGTCACAGCGGACCGTCCGCGGTGTTCCTCCAGTTCGGACGTGCAGATAAACCTATCCCGCCGAAACTGGCAATGCATTACTATGCACTCTTTGGCGATCCGAAGCGGGTTGGCTTTTACGACGCCGGCCATGCGCTCAACGCGAAAGCTCGCGCCGACCGGATTGAGTGGCTTCGTCGAAGGTTATCGCTCGACTCAGTCGACCACGAAGCTATGGCGCGTATTCCAGAGTTGAAATAGTTACACTTAACATAACTGGGCAGTCCAAAGGAGAGTCGATGGCAGAACTGAAGACAAAAGCAACGAAGGCGAGCGTGAGTGGGTTCATTGACAAGATCGCCGACGAGACCCGACGCAACGACTGTCGGAAAGTAATTGCGCTGATGACGGAAGCTACGGGAGCAAAACCCGAGATGTGGGGTCCAAGTATTGTAGGCTTTGGTCGCTATCACTATAAGTATGACAGCGGACGCGAAGGGGAATGGATGGTAACCGGCTTCTCGCCAAGGAAGAACGACCTGACGCTTTACATCTTGCCGGGTATTCACGAGTTTCCTGACCTTTTGGAACGGCTGGGTAAACACAAGACCGGGAAGTCTTGTCTTTATCTGAGGAAGTTGGATGACATCGACCTTACTGTGCTGAAGAAGATCGTAAAACAATCGGTAGCCAAAATGTCCAGGTACCGGATCGACAAGTAGACGTTTCAACTTGGGAGGTGCGAGGTGAAGGCATCAACATTTGGAAAGTTCGCGCCTGTTTCTGTGTTAGTGCTCGGTACCCTTCTGTGCTCACCGCTCGCCGCGGTTCCTCAGGTAGACAACTCGCTGCCCAAGAAATGCAAACCTCTGGGTTCGCAGACAGACGCGTTTTTTGAAGAGGTGGCGAAAAGGAAACAGCAACTAAAACCTGGGGCGCCTTCGCAAGAGGATCCCTATTCCATGGCGGACCTAAACCGCGACGGAAGATGTAATCGCACAGATCTGAAACTGTTCCGACGAGTCCTTGGCAGGTGTGCCAAACTCGGCAGCCCCGCGTTAATCGGAGCCGCCGACTTCGACGGCGACAACTGCGTTACCACGTCCGACAAACGAAGTTTCCTTCAGCTTTGGCAGGCCTGTAGAAGTCGGAACAAGAGTAAAGCGGGAACATAGACTGCGAAATGACTGAGGCAAGACCAGTGAAACGCTACGACTTGTAGAATCGTAGTAGCACCAAGGAGACCAGCGTATGTATTGCTCATCTTGCGGAGCAGCCATCTCTCAGCAACTCAAGTATTGCAATCGCTGCGGCATGGCGCTCGCGCCGATCAAAGAATCCAGCGCCATCGAAGCCACTGAAAAACGTCTCTACGATGAAGGTGTCGATTTGTTTTGGGTGACGGTTATTGGCCTAGCCATCATCGTCGGCGGGATGTTTGTGATGAAACGGGCCCTGCACCTCAGCGAGACGCTGATTCTTGCCTACATGATTCTGAGCTCTTCAGCATTTGGCCTAAATATTCTGCTGAGCCTTTGGCAAATCCGACGTCTGGCAAGAATCGCTCGGGAAACAAGAGCTGCGCAACTCGAACGGCCTCGCGTTGCTGAACTCAGCACCTCTGAACTACCAATCGCGCAACAACTGCCCAGCGTTACAGAACACACAACTCGCACCCTGGAACCGGTTTCCAAACGAGAAGCAACGTGACGTGAGAGCAGTCATTATTCTGAAAGGAAGGTACATGTTTCAATGAACGACATGATTCCGGGAAAGCCCGAGGAAACCGAATACTTGCCTTACTACGGCAAATACATCTCACGCGTTGCCGACGGCAACATAGTCAACTTGTTAAGTGAACAACTGAACGAAACGTTAACTCTTCTGCGTGGTGTTTCGGAATCGCAGGCAAACTCTCGTTACGCACCGGACAAGTGGAGTGTCAAGGAACTGTTAGGTCACGTCATTGACGGCGAGCGAATCTTTGCTTACCGCGCCCTAAGATTTGCGCGTAATGACAAGACAGATCTACCCGGATACGAACAGGACGACTACGTCCGCAATGCTTCGTTTGATGACTGGCCGCTGGAGGAACTAGCTTCGGAGTTTGAGGCAGTGAGGCGATCGACCCTCAGTCTTCTTAGCCACCTGGACAGGGACGCTTGGATGCGCAAAGGCCTGGCGAATAACAGCGAAGTGAGCGTCCGCGCCCTCGCCTACATCATCGCTGGTCATGAACTGCATCATCGCGAAATTCTCCAGAGCAAATATCTAAACGGCCGCCACTGAAGCCTGGAAGATTGCCACTTCGCGGGCGTGGTTTGGTGGCTGTTTACTCCCCCGGGAGGCTTTGCACCAAAAGTCAGTTTACGTTGGTGACGATTTGGTAGATGACCCAGTCGGTTGGTGTTGATTCGTGTGACGCGCGTGGATCGTTTCTTTTTGTTGGGAACAGACAATACGATCCACGAAGTCACACGAATCAACACGAACTGACCTCTCAATACTCAGGTAAATCTCACTTTTGAGGCAAAGCCTCCAGGGAGGAGCGAGCCCCAATGAGAACTGACCGGAAGATCATCGTCTACATTGCTACCAGTGCGGACGGCTACATCGCCAGGTCTGATGGGAATGTTGACTGGCTCAACCGGACCCAAACGGGCGATGACTACGGCATGGGGGAATTCTTTAAATCGATCGACACGGTCCTTTGGGGTCGAAAGACCTACGAGCCCCTGCTACAAAAGTTTCTCGCCAGGAAACCCAAAACCAGCACCCGCAGTTCATCAAACAGAAAATCATCACCATCCAAGATCAAAAACTACGTCTTCACCCACAATCCTCCTGACCGAACGCCACCAGGCGTGGAATTCGTTAGCGGCCCAGTTTCGCAATTCGCCCAACGTTTGCGCAGCGAGCCCGGCAAAGACATCTGGATGATGGGCGGAGGTGGCGTGATTGCGTCATTTCTGGACGAAGGAGAGATCGACGAATTCATGATCCATGTCGTTCCGTTATTCATTGGCGAAGGCATTCCTCTTGTCCAGCCGCGTCACCGGACGGTTGAGCTCGAGCTTCTGTCTACCAAATCGTGGCCCGATGGCTTGGTCCGTCTTCACTACGCCGTGCAGCGCTCAACAGCCCAGCAAACGGACAAGAAGGGCGGCCGCGGGCGGAACTCAGCGAAGCGCTCAAAGCAACCTGGTTAATTTTCGGTTGAGCCAGGCGTTCCCCCTTTTACACGCATTGCTCACGAACCTGATCCTCACCACATTCGTATCTCAGTAACAGATTAGCCGATGGCGTGGTCTTTGGCCCACGACGACCATGCTCCATGCTTAGTCGCGCCAGTTCGAAGGAGGAATCAATTCATGAAACGCTGCCTGAGGTCTCACGCAATCCGACTAACGCTTCTCTTTCTTCTTGGTATCGTCTCAAGTGTCCCGGTATGGGCTCAAGCTTCACCAACACGCGAAGAGGGTCCAACTCTTCAGGCGCTGCTGACCGAGGTGCGGGCGCTTCGTCAAACTCTTCAGAGAACCGGACTCAACGCTTATCGTAGCCAGATCATTCTGGAAGGACTGCGGGTGCAGCACGGGCAGGTAGAAAGGCTCGGGCGCGAGCTTGAAGAGACGCGAGAACAAGCCGAAAAGGTGGAAAACACAATTCCCGCGTTTGAGGAACAAGCGAAGTTGATGGAAGCACAAGTCGCTCGGGGAATGGATGTAGACAAACGAGCGCAACTCGAGTACGAACTCAAGCAGAGAAAACTCTCGGTTGACCGTTACAAGGTGATTCTTGAGCGCTTAAAGGAGCGCGAAGCCCGACTGTCCACGCAACTGCGTCTTGCGCAGTCGAGAGAAACTGAACTGGAGAATCGTTTGGAAGGGTTGGAGCGTGAGATTGAAAACGAGATTCAAAGATTACGGACCGAGAACCGGACTCCTTGATCGATATTAGAGACCGGTATCGCCGACATCAGTGCCCGCTCACGCGGCTGAAAGCTTGTTGTCCTTGCCCTGGTTAGTAACCTGGTGGATAGCTTCCATCAAGGCTGAGCGAACATCAGCCGGCAAGGTCGCGCGGACCGCCAAACTGCGAAACGCAGGCACGATCTCGGGTTGGTTGCTGAACGTGAGTAACTTAATAACTGCCAGACGTACGGCCACGCTCGAGTGATTCTCGATGGTAGTTAGCAGGGGATGAATTTCACCGGCCTTGGCCATCAAGAACAGGATCGAGAACGCGTCATAAGTTTTCTCGCGGCTGTCTCCCGCCAAACTGTCAATCGCATTGGCCGCCAGACCAGAACCTGCCAGGGCAGCCGCAATGTTCCGACACCTTACGCGCGAACCTTCGCGCAGGGCGCGCGTGAACGAGGCAGCGCGATCGGGGCCCAACTCGTACAGTGCGCGAGCAGCGGCATTCCTGACTTCCGGGGAAGTATCGTCGAACGACTGCGTGATCAGATCAAACGCCTCGTCATCTCCTACCTGAGCCAACTGGATCAGCGCCGCCGACCGTTCGGCGGGATTATTGCTATGTAGACGCTGAGCCATCACTGAGGACGCTGATGGCGCCACCGGCTCGAGTCCCTTTTCTGCAGGAACAAAAGCAAAGTCACCCGTCTGGGCTTGTGCCGGCGGCATGGCCCGTACCGAGGGACCAGCTGGAGCGCCGGACCATTCCTCGGCGGTAAAGTGAATCTCTTCCTCACCGCCAGCCAAATGCACTCGAGATTCAGCCGCCTGTAAATCGGCCTTGGCGGCTTCGATTCGACGGAGCTGCTGCACCTCGTTTTCTCTTAAGGCGTTTACCCTGGCCCGGAGCTCCTTCTCTTTATCAGAGAGTTGCTGCAGGTCAGTTTCGCTTTGGCTGAGAACCGCCTCGAGGAACGCCACCCGGTCGGACTGATTCTGCGCCCTCAGCCTTTGTCGGGCTCTCCGAGACTTCCTGTTCCCCTTCCCGGCTCCGTTAGGTTCACCATGAGGCTGAGGTGCGTCGTGCTTTTGAGTGCCCAGGAGTGATTCCACCTTCTCGATTCGCTTCACATGGTTCGCCTCGGCCTGGCGCATCACCTCCAGATCTGCGCGAAGCTGGGCTTCTTTTTCCTCCCGCTGACGGGCCTCTACTTCGGCCTGAGCGTGCTCTGCCTGCAATTGCTGGAGTCGCTCTTCTGACGCTGCAGCCTGATACTGTGACTGAGATTTTGCCTGGCGGAGATTCTCTTCAGCTTCCTGAATCGACGCGAGTTGTTGCTCGCGCTCATTCCGGACCGCCTCAATCTCACTTTGAAGTTGACGAGCGGTCTCAGCACGCTTAGTTGCTTCAACCGCCATTTCACTACGCAACGTCTCGAGCTCCGCAAGTCGTTGTTTCTCGAGTTCGGCCAGGCGAATCGCCTCTGCTTTGGTGTGTTGCTGCGATTCCTCCGCGGCCACTAAAGTAGCTTCGGCTGCTGCAATGCGTTGAACCTGCGCCGTCTCCTTCTCCCGTAAGGCCACGATCTCTGCGTTTAGCTCTTGCTCGTGGTTCGCACGTTGTTGGGCTTCCATCGCCCACATCTCACGCAAGTCTTCCAATTCGGCCAGCCGCTGTTCCTCCAGCTGCTTACGCAGTTCAGTCTCTTTAACTGCTTCCTGGAGCCGGGCATCTGCCTGGGCGAGTCGTTCGGAGGCATTACCCTGGGCCATTTCTGCAAGTTGTGAACGGGTTTGCTGCAGACGTGCCTCTGCTTCCTGAATCTTGCTCAGTTGTTCGACTTCGGATTGGCTCAAGTTTTGTATTTCTGAGTTAAGCCGCCCGGCACGTTCAGATGCTTCTCTCAGATCCCTGGCCACCCTCTTTCTGATGGCCTCCAGCGCGTTTAGCCGGTCTTGCTCCTGCTCGGCGACCTCGCGCGCGTCCGCCTCTGCTCTCTCGAGCTTGCTAAGTTGCTCGACTTCGGATTTGCTCAGATTGTTAATGTCTGAGTTAAGCCGTTCGGCGCGTTGAGATGCGTCCTCTAGATCCGTTGCCACCCTCTTCCTGATGGCCTCCAAGGCGTTAAGCCGATCTTGTTCTTGCTCGGCTACTTCGCGCGCACTGGCCTCCGAAGCTTTGCGCATCTCGTCTGCAGCCAACTGGCGCGCCTCCGCCTCGGCTTTTCGCTGCGCGTCTTCTGACTCCAACCGTCGGGTTTCAACTTCAATTTGCGCGAGACGCTTCAGCTGTAGTACTTCGGCCTTTCGGAGGACCTCTATGCCGGCATTGAGTTGCACTTCTGCATCCACGCGCTGCTGCGCCAGCAACTCCAGTTTGGTCCGGGTCGCCTCCAGCTCCGCCAGTCGGGTTTGCTCCTCTTCGGCCTGACGGAGGGATTCCGTCTCCATTGTTTGGCGGGCTTCATTGAGTTTCACTAAAACGGCTTCGGCTTCCGCGATACGTTGTTGGCGATCTGCATCCAGTTTGCGAATCGCTTCTAATTCAGCGCTGAGTTGCTGTTCTCGCTCGGATCGCTGCTGCGCTTCTAGCGCCCACTTGTTGCGACTGGCCTCCAACTCCGCCAGTCGTGTGTTTGCCTCTTCAGCGACACGTTGTGCCTCCGCCTCGGCCGCTTGCAAAGCCGGTTGTACGCTATCAATCCGAGTGATCTGTTCCGCGGCTTCGAGTCTCAACGACTCGATCTGACTGGCAAGTCGTTGTTCTCGTTCGGTGCGCTCGGCTGCTTCCTGTTCGCCATGAACTCGAAGCGCTTCTAACTGCGCAAGTCGCTGCTCTTCTCTTTCGCGCCGGGCTCGGGCTTCTGCCTCGGCAGCCTCCAGCCGTTTGAGCTGCAGTGCCTCCTCGTTGCGCAATGTCTCCAGCGTCGCATTCAAATCACTTTCCTTGTCAGCTCGTTCCTGTGCTTCCTGTTCAGCCCTTAACCGGATCGTTTCTAATTCCGCCAGCCGGCTTTCTTCCTCTTCAGCCACATGACGAGCTTGATCCTCTGCGCGCCCGCGGGCTTCAGCCGCAGCGTGTCGGCGCGCTTCTGCCTCGGCCTGCTGACGGGTCTCGTCTTCTGAACGCAGACGAGCCTCTGTATCAGCCTCATGCTTCGCGGCAAGTTCTGCCTCAACCCGACGAGTTTCAAGCTCCTGAATGAGCCTGATGTGATTTTGCTCCGCCGTGTGAAGTGCTTCCGTTTCCGCACGGAGTTGCTGTTCTTGCCTGGCTCTCTCTTGCGCTTCTTGTTCTGACTTGAGGCGGATTGCCTCTAATTCAGCAAGACGCTGTTCATCCTCTTTGGCTCGAAGGCGGGCTTTGTCTTCGGCTTGCTGACGTGCTTCCTGAGCAGCCTGCCGGCGTTGATTGGCTTCGGCTTCCTGACGTGACGTCTCTTCAGCCTGCAATTGCAGAGTCTCTTCGGCGAGCCGTTGAGCTTCTTCTCTGGCTTCCTTATTGCGCTGAATTTGCTCGTCCTTGAGTCTGCGATGGATCTCAAGCTCGGCCTTCAGTCGCCCTTCCGTTTCTGCTTTGGATTGGGCCTTAGCTTCCTCGCGACGACAGACTTCTTCCTGCGCCCTTATGCGTGAATTCGACTCATCGATGCGCTGGAGCTGTTCCGACTCTGCTTTGTGCAGGGTTTCCAGCTTCGCACCTAGCTCTTGTTCCCGAACGATCAACTGATGGAGGCTGGCCTCCATTGCCTCGATCCGGTGGCGCTGTTCAGTCTCGACCCTCTGAAGGTTCTCGATCGCCGCGGTGAGTTCTCGATGTCTCTCGGCGCGCTTCAGCGACTCTGCCTCAGCCTGATCGCGAATTCCCTTCAGCTCAGACAGCCGCTGTTCTTCTTCGTCAGCACGCTTCTGAATTTCTGCTTCCGCGCGTTGCCTGGTCTGAACCGCAGCTTGATGACGAGCTTCTGCTTCCGCCTGGCTCTTAGCCTCAGTTTCGGCCCGGAGGCGAGCCTCTTCAGCAATGCGTTCCCGAGAACTCTCTTCGAGATGGTGAAGTTGAGCTCTTGCTTCTTCCACAAGATGAATCTGTTGTGGTTCGGCCTGGCTAAGTGCTTCGATCTCGCCTCGGAGCCGTTGCTCTTCCTCCTCGCGTACACTGGCTTCCTGCTGCGCTTTGGTTCGCGCGGCCGTAAACTCTCCCAGCCGTTTCACTTCTTCTTCCGCAAGGCGCTGGGCTTCCGCCTCAGACTGATGATGTGCTTGTTCCTGTGCGTGACGCGACGATTCGGCTTCCCGGATTTTTTCTCGCTGTTCCGCCTCGGCCTTTTGAAGGGTTTCTATCTGAGCGTTGAGTCCTTTGACCGTTTCAAACAGGAGCTCTACTTCCGAAGCGGCTCGCTGGAGAACCTGTTTCTGTTCTTCACGGTTAACCCGTAACTCGTCGAGTCGCCCCGCTTGTTCCGTTTCGACCGAGCGGAACGTTTCAATCTCAGCGCTGAGCTGATGCTCCCGCTGAGTACGTTCAGTTGCTTCTTCCTCGGCTTTCGCGCGAATGGCGTCGAGCTGCGCTAAACGCTTCTCTTCCTGCTTTACTCGACGATGTAGTTCCGCAGCTTCATGTTGCCAGGCAGTCTTCTGCGCGTCGCGTCTGGATTCGCTCTCCTGGATCCGCGCGGCTTCTTCCAACTGAGCTTTGTGGAACGTTTCAATTTCAGCTTCGAGCTGTTGTCGTTGCTCGACTAATTTCTGGGCGTGGGCCTCCGCTTCACCGCTACGAGTTTGGAACTCTGCGACTAACTGTGCTTTCTCAGCTGCCCGACGCTCAGCTTCGGCGGCCTCCTTCCGGAATGTCTCAATCGCAGAGTTGAGCTGTTGTTCACGTCCGCTCCTGATTTGCGCATCTTCCTGGGCTTTGGCGCACACGCCTTGAAGCTCAGCAAATCGTCGTTCCTCCTGAACCGCTCGGCTGAGGAACTCTTTTTCGGTCTGGCGGAGATCCTCAATTTCACCTTTAAGTCGCGCTTCTTCTTCAGCTCGCCGTTCAGCCTGACGTTGTGCCCGCGCACGGAGAACCTCCAGCTCGAGGATGCGTTGTTCTTCCTCCTCGGCTCGACGACGTGCTTCCGCAGTAACCTCTAGCAACGCGTCAGTCTTTGATTTGTGCGCAGCAGTGGGGAGCGGTGAGAGCCTGGAGTCAACGCCGGATTCGGTTTCGGAGGCACCAGAAAGACTCTCTCCGTCAGCTTTGGATTTCTTCCGGCCCTCCTCCTGGTAACGCGCTTGCGCTTCTGCGATGCGCCGTGCCAGATCTTCCTCTGCGCGCCTAAGCGCCTCCTCTTCGTGAATCAAATCGGCTTCAGTGAACTTGATCGTGGCGGGGTCATTCTTGTGGTTTGCGATTCCGCTCTCGTTTGACTGCCGATCGCGTAAACTATCAAGAACAGAGCCATCTGAGAATTGAATACCGGAAGGCGAATTAACCTCAGAGGGCTCCGCTTCCCTTCGATTGATGGGCTGATCGGGTTTTCCGTTTTGAGGAGGTAGTGAAGACTCTTCCATGATCCGTTTTAATGAAATCCGAGGCGGCGAGAGATGCAAACTTTCGCAGACAGAGGTGACGGGCGCCTAATTGTGGTGTCGCGCGATGCTAACGAGCGTTGTTAGTTCGAGTTCTGGAAATAAAGTCGAGACCGGCTAAATCTTAGGACTTTGAGGGATATCGATCGGGTGGCAGGAGAACTGTCGGTTCGCCCCGATGCAACGTGGATGATTTGGAGACATCCAAGCCGCTTTCGATTCTCGTCGATTTTTGCGAGAGGGTCAATAGAATTGTTGGCTCGCCCGGGGCTTTCTGTCGTGGTTCAGCCCTGAACGTTAAACGATCTTCAGGCGGGTCGGAACTCGTGGCAATTGGCTTCTTCGTTAGAGAAAAGAGAGGTTTCTCGACTCAGGAGTCAACCTCCAGGGAAGCCAAAAGCGGAAAATGATCGGACGCCCGGGCCATTTCCGGGGGGTCGTAAACGACCTCACAAGCCTTTAGCCGGTGGGCAAGACTGGCGGGCACGAAGACATAGTCAAGCCGAAGATGGGGATCCCAGGTTGGAAACGTGTAGCCCTTTTCGTCCTTGTGTAGTTGCCGGAAACCATCCGCATAGTTGGCGTCAAGCATCGCCTGAATGGTCTCTCGTTGAATGTCACGACCGCTCATCCAGACAAGAGCGCGAATCCACGCCGGCATTCGTCGCACGTCCAGGATCTCGCCGGGGGCCAAAGTGTTGAAGTCGCCAACCAGAACGTGAAAACCGTGTTGATGTCGTTCGATACCCTTGAGTAGGGAACGGATTTCGCGGGTCCTCCGCCTCTCGCTCCACTTTGAGAAGATCGCGCTGAGATGCAAACCGAAGATCCGCATCTCGCTTCCGGCAATGACGATCTCCAGAAACGAATGTTTCGCTCCGGCCGGGTAGTGCCATTCGTGGTATGCAATCTCCAGACGACTAAGATAGGCGATGGAATGCGCCCGTTGCGCACTCCAAAAAGGATAGTCTGCTGCTTTGGCTAACCCCTCGACGACACGCGTGTCCGTGGCTTCCTGAAACACCACCACGTCTGGGGACACTGTGCTGATCACTTTGGCGAGCAGCGACTCACGACGTCGACCACCAAAGCGAATGTTGTAGCTCAGCAACTTAAGGATCACGAACCAGCCTCTGCCTCGATCAAGGTGAAGTAAGGCTCGTCAAACAAAACGTCACGGGCATACAGAATTAGATTGGCGGTGGCTTGGAAATTTACTGGACGCCCAAGCAGTTGTTGCAGCGAGGTGCGCAATTTGTTTAGTCCGGCTGCAATACCCTGGTCTTCATCGCAAAGGGGTTTTGTATGAAGACCGGGAATGTAAAACGCATCCGGGTCCCAGTATTCCATTACCTTGTTGCCAACTAAGGTGACATCGAGATCACTGGTTCCTGGTCCCTCTGAATCGAATGGTCTCCCGTCTTCCCAGCGCTTGTTGGTAACCATGCTGCCACGCAGCGCCACTCCTGTGCCTTTAGGCAAATCGGCTTCCAGTCTTTTCCGAAACGCTAGCAGAAGTTTTTCGTCCCTTCCGAAACCAAGCAACAGGATGCGCTCGCGAATTTCCTGCTGAGTCATCTCCTTCACATCTTTCGGCATGCCGTTACCCTTCTCCTGGTATTTGATTAGTTAATTGTATAGCACGCAATCAAACCGGAAGTGTGGCATATGAATCCCAGATAGAGGGTCAATGTGAAGTTTTTGTTCCGACGATTAGCTCACAATCCACCCCGAATATTTATTTGGGTTGAATCCGGACGCTTGAAGCGTTAGTCTTGCGCCGCTCGGCACGCCTTCTCATTCAAAGGGCGAAGATTAGCCATCGGGTAAGCTGGTTCTCACATACGTCACGAAAGGAACAATATGATCCCCTCAAGAAGATTCCTTGCTGTGCTTTTGACTGCAATTTGTCTAGTGACCCTCTCGGGTCACCGGGTAGCAAGTTCGCAGCGTCCGCTTCCAAACCCGGTGCTCGTGTTTGCCGGAGCTGAGTACTTCACGACCGGCGGCAAGTCGTTCGTGCGCTACCGATATCTCGTCGATAATTATCAGGCTTATCCGGCGGAACTCTTCGCTGCCGCTCCGGCACTCCCGCCGTGCGGCGCCAATACCAACTCCTCGCGGACGTGGGTAGACGTTTTTGACCAGCGTGGTAAACGGCTGTACGGGTTTTGCGCCCTGGGAACCCCAAATGACCTGAACTCAATTTGGTTTGCCCTGCCTGACGACGAGATCCCTCCCAGTTGGATCTACATCGAGCTGAATGACCGTCAGACGGGTACTAAATACAAATCGAATCTTGCGGACACGGTTATGTGACCGCGGGCGAGGCGCAAGATTTCTTTTAAGCGTCTCTCAAACGCTTCGCCGCGGCTAACTGGTAAACTCGGAACAAAAGGTTCACGCAAAGACGCAAAAGGAAAACCAAAGGCGCAAAGAAGAATTGACTCTTCCTTGCGCCTTTGCGTGAACTCTTAACCTACCAATTGGCTCAACTCTTCGTCTTGGACGTATCGGTGGACGTCGATGCCGTCATCGAGCGGGTTAGTCGGATGTTTCCGTTGATCCCGTTCGCTGAGATCGAACTTCCTCCCGTTCCGACGCGAGCACGGTAGGTGCCGTGCTTCGCCTTCTCCAGAACAAAATCGGGAAGGTCGGAAACAACATTGCCGTTCATGCCGTGGGCCTCGAGCTCGGCGCTGACGCCTTCGCCCAGCCGCAGTTCAATGTTTCCGTTCACCCCATTTATCCTGACGCCATCCTTGCCGATCTGGTTCAAAGCAACCGAAATATTCCCGTTGATCCCCTCAAATTCCGCTGAGCCGGTTGCTCGAGCAACCTCCACACGTCCATTTATTCCGTGGACTTCTACGGGTCCGTCGATCTCTCCAACGGTCAATGATCCATTTACACCCTCAGTTACCAGAGCAACCTGTCGAGGCAGTTTTAAGGTGACGCGCTCGGAGGGTTTAGCCCCAAAAAGGTTTGACAAGAATCCCGCATCGCCTTTCTCACCATGAATCTTGAGGCTGTCGGGAGTGCTCTCGATTGTGATCTTACGTCGACTTAGCGCCTCGGCGCTCTTCCCGATCCGCTCCACGTAAACGTCAGCGACCTTCACATCAGCGGTCTCAATCTTCACGGCGCCATTAATCCCGGAGACTTCGACTCTGGCGCCCGGGGATAACTCGAAACTCTTTCGAGTCTCTTCACGTGCATCACCCTCCGAATCCAGGTCCCCACTGATGGCGCGGGGGAGTTCACTGATGCTGTGGCCCTCCTTCGAATATGAACGGACGATGCCGGCTACCGCTGCTAAGCCAATAAGCAGTACAACTAAAATCACTCGCTTCATGATTTTCTCCCGCGTCAGACTCCAAAAAGCGCTGGTTCCCAGAGTTTTAACGACAACTGACGGCTTTTAGTTTCGCCGCATTCGACTATTTTGGGCGAAGATTTTGAGCGAGATGAGGCGTTCAACCGGTCGCGTAGCCTCGGGGCGCTGACCGGCGAGCGATCTTCAGAGAAAAGGTAGTTTCCTAATCTGGCCAACTCTGCGCAACCTCAGCGTTCTCTGCGCCTCGGCGGTGAATGAAATGTTAGGAAAAGCAGTAACCGCGGAGACGCCGAGAACGCAAAGAAAGCGCAGAGGATTTCAGATTAGGACACTACTCAGAGAGGTCCTTTCTTGACATATGGTGAGACCGCGACATACATTCAATTTACCCCAAATAACAGACTTAAACAGAGTGTGAGGTCGAGAAGTAACGCTTCGGTTTCAACAACCTATGCACGGCCATTCCGACAACGAGACTCAAAACCTAACTGTGCTTGTGGTCGAGGACGTCGACGACGCTCGCGACCTCATGAGGCTGGAATTGGAAGAACGCGGTTACCTGGTAGTGGAGGCAGCGGACGGTGCAAAGGCAGTCGAGATTGCCTTGAGCGAACGGCCGGATATTATTCTGATGGATCTTACGCTTCCCGTGATGGACGGTCTGGCGGCCACCGCAAAAATACGTAGCCACGAAGAGATGCGAGAAGTGCCGATCATTGCCGTGACCGCGCACCAGGAAAGCGACTTCCGGGCCGAAGCAAAGGCTTCCGGATTCGATGCGTACGTGACCAAGCCAATCGACGTGCCGTGGCTCGACGAACTCATCAAAGGCCTGCTCGTCTAGCCGGCAAATCCAAAAACAAACCAACCTTCCACTGGGCCAATGGCTTCCGCCACTACTCAAGTCACAATTCGAGACATTCGTGATCTGGCTGAGCTCAAGGCAGTTGAAGGTCTGCAAAAGGAGGTTTGGGCCTGCAGCGATCTTGAGGTGTTTCCCAGTCTGGCGCTAATTCCCTTGATCGAAGTCGGAGGCGTGCTGCTTGGAGCCTTTGCTTCAGATAAGTTGGTTGGCTTCGTATTTGGTTTTCCCGGCATTGAAGACGGCAGACCGATACTCCATTCCGACATGCTGGCGGTGAAACGCGAGTTTCGGTCGCAGGCCCTGGGTTACAAACTAAAGTTGGCCCAGCGCGAGCGTGCTCTCGCCAAAGGCATAAACAAGATCACCTGGACCTTCGACCCGCTGCAATCGCGCAACGCTCATCTGAACTTTGCCAAGCTGGGCGTGATTGCCGACAAGTACAAAGTTAACTACTACGGCGAGACGTCGAGTCCGCTGCATCGGGGCGGCACTGACAGACTGTGGGTGAGTTGGCTTCTAAATAGCGATCGAGTGCACCAGCGAATCGGCAGCCCCATCTTGGTCTCGAATTCAACATTGTCAGCCCCGACTTCGGCGTCCGCACTGGTACGAATCGGGCCAAACGGAGAGCCAATCAAGAATGAAAGAGTCTTGGAGGAGTCGACGGCTGTGATGGAGATTCCCGAAAATATAAACAATCTGATGACTGAGGCTCCCAATCTGGCATTGGCTTGGCGCGCGGCCACCCGTCAGGCTTTTGCGTCTGCCTTTTCATCCGGATTCATCGTGGAGGACTTTCGTTGGGGGCACCATCACTCACCGACTGGGAGCTATTGCCTAAGAAAGACAACGTCGTCAAAGACAAACTAGCGATGACCGCTTCTTACTGCCAGTCAGGCTAATCTTACCAGCCTCAAGTTATTGTAAACACGCATTTGAGGGATCTATACTCCCGGCGGTTAATGACCCACGTTGGCAACGCAAGCGGAGGTGGATATGAGCTCCTATTTCGACAAGTCAAGTCTGATAAGTCCAACGATCATTCTTGCGACACTGATTCTCGCATCAGCCGGCGATGTTAATGCTCAAAAGCCGGTATCTCCGGATGGACTATTGCGACCCGAAGAGGTTTATCGTCCCCCAAGCATTCGCGAACGGTCGGCCAGAATGGAAGAGATGGAGCGTGAGGCAGCGCGACCTCGAACACCAGAAGAAGAGACGCTTGCGCTCGCAGAAGTAGCGGAGGACTTCAAGCACATCCAGCTAGTGAATAACAAGATGATGGCAGCCACGATGTCGGCCGCGGCACCCGACTTTGGCAACATCGCAGTGAAAACGGACGAGATTCGGAAGCGCGCAATTCGGATCAGGAGAAACCTTCAGTTACCCAAACTTGATGCGGCCGAGGCAATCAAGGAATCCGAATTGAAGCGAGCGAATGATGCGCGCCAGTTAAAGGCAGCACTTCTGGAGCTCGACACCTGCATTATGAATTTCATTCGGAATCCGATCTTCGCTAATCCGGATGTTATTAGCGCTGAAAGTGCCGCGAAAGTGAAACTTGATCTCGAGAAGATTATTGTCCGCAGCAGGCTCATAAATAGAGACGCCGAACAGCTAAAGAAATCGAGCGAACAGCGGCGCTGAGACCGCGCCTACGAGAAGATAAGGCGAGGTAGTTACTGTCCTTGCAAAAAAGAGCGGAGCCGGGTTTAACCGGCTTCGCTCTTTCTGCCAAGCAGAAACAACATTCGAAGTTCTAAAACTGGTAACGCAAGGCAAATTGCATTACGCGTCCAGCTTTGTTCTCGCCCAACGGTGCCTGGGTTCCGGTGAACTTGCCGAAGTCAGCTGGGGCCGCAGTAATGGCTGGTAGACCCAACTGTCCCTGCATGAACGGGTCGACGGCTGAAACTGCAAACCCACCCGGACCGGTCAGTTTCTGAGTATTAGTGACGTTAAAGACTTCCCAGCGGAATGTCAGCGAATGGCCTTCCCAGGGAAGCCTAAAAGTCTTCGCCAGATTGGCATCCAGGGAGAAATAACCTGGGTTACGAAAGACGTTGCGGTCTCCGGCTTCGCCAGGTCGAGCGTCTCGGAAGCTTAGCAACGCGGCGAGCGGATCGCTGAAAATGTTGGGCTCACCTCGAGCGTCCGCAGGATTGGACTCTACGGGTCGTGTTCGAACAAAACCTGACGAGAGGTTCCAGTTCGTCGGCCAGCGCTGAAAACCGAACGGTCTGTTAGCCGCGCCCGTAGGAAATCCTGAGTTCCATCGGAAGATGCCGCCCAGATTCCAGCCGCCAAGAACTGCGTCAGTCACCGAACCCGCATCGCGGAAGAACCTCTTACTCTTCCCGAAAGGCAAAGCGATTAGCCAGTTGGCGTTAACAATGTGACGAGCGTCAAAATCCGAATCACCGTAGTTTCCATCCGGATCCAGTGGATTAAAGATAAACGCCGTGGTGGAGAAGTTGCCTGCCGATTGGAGCCCGGAGGCATTATCCAAAGCGTGAGAGTAAGTGTAGTTGAAGTCGAACGTAATATCCCGGCGCAATCTCTGACGTACGCTGAACTGCAGGGAGCTGTAGTTCGACCCCGCTACGGTCGACCACACATTCAGGGCGCCGTACTGCGGATGATAGAAGATGTTATTTCTGAAAGCCGGCCCCGGACAGAAATTAGTCGGACCCGCAAAACAAACATTACTGTCATCCCACTGAAGCTGGCGGAACGTATAGTCCGTAACATTTGCTCCGCCCACGCCTGGAGTCGCAATCCGCTGATATGCCCTCTGAGTGGCTGTCAACTGTCGGGGTGTCCCGAGAATCGTGAAGGTGCCTGCAAGTCTGGGCAACACATTTTCAAACCACGGAATGCTCGGGACCAGGTGAACGGGCGTACCGAGATACCGGTGGTCAATGAGCGCGTTGACCGCGTCATACCACGTCTGACCCGAAGTAGGATCGCGGAAGTTGTTCAAGTGCATGATATCGCGCTGGGCCAGAAGATTCCTGGCAAATCGGCTAACGTAGCTGACCTCAAACGAGAGACCCTTGCCAACTTCGCGACCATAAGAAAGATTGAAGTTGAAGTTGTAAGGCGTAGTAAGGTTGCTATCCAACGACGTTTCAATGCGCTGATCCTCATCGGAGGGCTGGGTTAGAGGGAACGTCAGCTGATTGTTAAAGTTGCCGACAATTCCCGGTAACGTGCGGACGTTGGGAATCCCGCCGGTGAAAACCGGCGCCAGCCGGTTGCTGACGTTGTAGGTGTTGACTGGAATACTCTTGCTGGAAAGAAATCCGAGTTGGTTAGCCGCGTCAAAATTGACCGCAAGTTGACTCCCGATGCGATCATAAGTCACGCGGAATCCACCTCGAATTACGCTCTTGCTGTCTCGACCGAACAAACGTCCAAAGAAGTTATCACCAAAATCAGGTGAGACCGCGAAGGCGATTGAAGGCGCAAAATTGTTCCAATCCTGCGGATAGAAACCAGGCTTTCCGTAAAACTTCCCACCTTTATCGAGAGTGATCGGATCTGTCACAGGAACGCCCCGATCCGCTCCTGCCACGCGCCGCTCGAAGTATTCACCCAGCGAAACGGTTGGCACGATCTGAAAGCCGTTAACTTCGTAAACCGGCGTTGACGTGGAATATCTCATACCGTACAGGATCGTGACGTTCGGTCTGAAACGCCAGGTATCCTGAGCGTAGAAGTCGTACTCTTGTGTGGCAAACGTCCGGTCTGATGACGCGCCAACGGGCAACAGTTTTCCGTCTTGATCATAGAGGAAATTTGCCGTGTATCCCGAAAAGCGGCCAATCACAGCCGTAAGCGCATTGCGCAATGGACCAAGCGAACTTGGGGCAACGTTGGCAAAGATCGGACCGCCAGTAGCATCTGCCCCGGCGGTAGTTAGTACTGCACCCGAAGCGTTGTAACCCGAGGGATTCGTCTGCAAGAAATCGAATGAGTTTGCAAACGAATTCCTGGTGTTCTTTATCAAGCGGATGTTGGGGCCAAACTGGAAATTGTGAGCGCCGCGTATCCACGACATATCATGAACGAAGTTGTGAACCGGGGTAACTCGTTCGAGTGTCCGTGTCGGTGCGGGAGTAAACACAAAACGGAAACTCACTTGGTTGTCGGTCGAATCACCAATCTGGCTAAAAGACAGCCGAGTCAGACCATATCTGAAGACGCTGACGAAGTTGTTGGAGGCCGTCCAGGTATGGCCAATTGCCAGTCCCTTCGGGTGATTCCAAATTTTTGGCGCCGCAAGATCGGGAAATTGGGGTGCCAACCCAACGACATCGTTCTGGTAATTCGCGCGAACGAACATGGTTTGTCGATCCGTCAAGTTCAGGTCGAATTTGCCGGTATAAGTATCGGTTTTGGTGGGTGTGGTGGCATTAAATCGAAAACCACCAGTATTAATAAGGTCGCCCACGGTTGTGTCATTCGAGGCGTACTTTCGTGCTGCGTCGGCTAGAACAGCAAGAGCGGCAGGACTAACCCCGGGGGTGATACCGTTCGCAGCCAGGTAAGCTGCATTGATGTCGGCAGGAGCCAGGAGAACACATCGCCGATTTGGTTCGCCAGAAGTGGGGCAAGGAGTTCCAGCGGTTGCACTTGTGGTCGCGTAGCGTACCAGACCCTGACCCAACGTCTGCTGAAGTGGAACCGTTCGAACCACACTGGTGGCCGTAGCCTCCCGGAAGCCTTCGTAACTAAAGAAGAAGAATGCGCGATCGCGCTTGATTGGCCCGCCTACAGTTCCGCCAAAGATGTTGCGCAGTAACTGTGGTCGGGGAACTCCTGCTTTGTTATTGAAAAAGTCATTAGCACTGGTAATCGTGTTTCGATGGTATTCGTAAAGCAATCCGTGCCAGTCGTTAGTGCCCGACTTGGTCACCAGCGAAACCTGTGCGCCGGATGATCTGCCTTGTTCTGCATTTGCGTTGGTCGTGATTACGCGAAACTCTTGTACCGAATCTGGAGTCACGCGGATGACACTGGCGAACGCCTCACCCGTTACCACGTCAAGACCGCGCTGCTGCTCGTTTACGTCCACCCCGTCCAGCGTGATGTTGGCCTGATCTGAACGCCCCCCGTTGACAGAGCCGCCGCGCGTCACACCGGGCTGCAAAGACAACAAGCCAACCACGTTACGGGCGTTAAGGGGGAGCTCAGCAATTCGTCGATTCTCAAAAGTATTTCCGATTGTGGCGTCGGTTGTGTTTAGCGGGGCTTCAGTTCCGCCGACCACACTCACGGTCTCCGAGATATCTCCTACTTCCAGTCGAGCATCCGTATTGGTAGGCGTATCCACCAATGCCTGAATGTTGCTTATCGCAGTTTTCTTGAAGCCTTTTGCTTCAATTTCCAGCGCATATGTGCCGGGTGGGACGGCATTAAATAGGTACGTACCGTCCTCGTTGCTCGACTGACTGCGCGAAAAATTCTTTTCAGCATTGGTCAGCTTAACAGTCGCTCCGGCAACTGGTCGGTCCTGAGGATCAGTCACAATTCCTCGTACCGATGACGACCCGGACTGGGCAAAAGAAACCTGACAGACCATCACCAAAAACAAACACACGCTTAGGGCCGTCATGGTTCTAACGTTCAGAAAACTTCGTATTTTCATGAGCTCCTCCATGGAAGTGTTTGAGAGCCTGGCCGTCTCAACAAAGCTAAGTTGACGGCTTTGGGAGTGGAGAGTGCTTCTTTCTTGAGAGAAAGCTAGCTGCAAATTTCCCGGCTTGTCGCGGAATGAAGCTTAAAGCTCCTGGACAACTCGTGATCGACAGGTTCTGATCACCTTGGAATGCTCTTAACGGTATTTCGGATCCAGATGTCAGATCCAGCCGAAACTCTTGATTTGTTCACTCTAGTCCTTGCAGATACTATTCCGCTGAATTACTGGGGTTACGCGGTTGCTAAATCACTCGGATCGCTAGAGTTCTAAAACAGACAGGTTGCCGACGTGCGGGATTATATCCGAAATTCCATGCACGCTACAAAATTTTGGATTGGTTTTAACGGCGGCGATGGCTTTTGTTTTCGATCGCAAGGGCAATTAACTCGTTCTGTTGTGGTGTTCACTGATTCGTCTTGGGGACGTGGATAGTCGCCTTTTTCGGCACCACAGATCCACGAAGTGACACTTAAATGCTGAAGGCCTCAACACAGGCAGGCGTCACCCGCAACGGTGAGAGCTGGCGAATCTTCTGCGCTGTCTCGTTACCCGAGTCAGTACGCGAGCAATTGATGAAGCACACGGAACAGGTGCGGGCTGCTGCGCCGCGGGCTCAGGCGAGCTGGAGCCGGCAAGACAACATTCATCTCACTCTTAAGTTCTTGGGCGAGGTGTCAGTAACGCGGGTCGATGACGTTTCTGACGCTGCGGAACGCGCGGCAAAGGAGTTCTCACCGATCAAGATCTCAGTTGAGCAGACCGGAGTATTCCCCAGGCACGGCCCCCCGCGCGTCCTGTGGATCGGCGTCTACGACGATTCGGGATGCCTCGCGTCACTTAACTCCCGTCTGGAAGACGAATGTGCCGCGAAGGGTTTTGCCAGACAGGAGAGACCGTTTCATCCACACCTAACCCTGGCACGGTTGCGCAAACCGCAGGGTGCTAGGGATCTGGCTGAAAAACACAAAGCCATTCATTTCGAGCCGGTGGAAGTTGTTGTAAGTGAGCTACTTGTTATCAGAAGTGAACTTAGCAGCGAAGGATCGAAATACTCGATGATCTCAAGGCATCCGCTGGGAACTTAAGCTGGCAACTTAATTAGGGTATGCGTCGTCTTGCACAAAAAGCGAAATCCCACACACGGCAGTGTGTGGATGGTTCAAGTCCTGCCTAAAAGCGGTGAAGCAATAATCATGACCAAAATCCCGCACACGGTAGTGTGCGGATGGTTCAAGTCCTACCTATTCATTCAGGTTTCAAGACAAAAGTCTTTCAAAGGATTTAAGTAAACAGGTAGGACTTGAATAATCCCCGCACTCCCGTGCGGGGGATTCGGTTGCCGGTGTCCCTCGTTTTCTAGCCAGGACTTGAACCATCCACACACTGCCGTGTGTGGGATTTTCGCTTTTGTGCAAGGGCGGTATGCGTCGCTTTTCGACGCGAGGGCGCACATAACCCGAATTCCTATTACGTCGGCAATTGTCGTGGTCGAGGTGGTGGCGGTGGAGCGTCGTCGGATCCTTTCTCTCCCGTTTGCGATAACACTTCCTTAATCGATCCCACACTCGCAAGCATTGCGGATGTTTCAACCGGCATAAAGATCACTTTTGCGTTGTTACTTCGAGTCATATCCCGCAAGCTGTCGATATAGCGAGTCGTGATCAAGTATTGCCCCGGGTCACCCGCTGGGATTGCCTCCGCAATCCGTCCAATGGCCTCCGACTCCGCTTCGGCCGCTCGCAATCGAGCCTGCGCCGCGCCTTCAGCCTGTAGAATCGCCGACTGTTTATCACCCTCAGCACGAGTCACGGCGGCTTGCTTCTCACCTTCAGCGCGCGTGATTGCCGCCTGACGGTCGCCCTCAGCCTGGAGTACCAACGCGCGGCGATTTCGTTCAGCCGTCATCTGCTTTTCCATCGTGATGCGCACATCTTCAGGTGGATTGATATTCTTGACGTCCACGCGGGTGACCTTTACTCCCCACTTGTCAGTCGCTTCATCGAGAATAATTCGCAACTTGGAATTGATTTGATCGCGAGAGGACAGTGTGTGATCCAGGTCCATCTCGCCCATCACAGCTCGCATTCCGGTAATTGTCAGTTGCACGAGGCCGCCGACGAGATCATTAACTTCATAGACAGATTTGATCGGATCAGTCACTTGCCAGTAGACAACCGAGTCGACATGAATAGTCACGTTGTCACGCGTGATGACCGGCTGGGGCGGCAGATCGATGTACTGCTCTCGAAGATCGATGGAGGTCATACCCGGGCGGGTATTTGTCCAGTAGACACCGCGAGGCTTGTCGAGAAAGGGAACCAGAATGTTAAGCCCGCTGCTCGCGACCTTGTCAAAGCGCCCCAGCCGTTCAACGAGCATCACGGTGGCCTGGGGCACAATGCGGATCGTCTTGATCGCGATTACCAACAGCACGATCGCGATGAAACCAAAGAAAAGGAAGGCGAGAATACTGGAAAGGGGATCCATATCAACTCCTAACCGGGTGACTGAAAATCTTTGATGGAACTATATCGGATTGCGACCTTGCCAGACAAACTTCAGGAAAGCTGTCAGTGCTCCGTTATTTTCCTGGCATCCTGGATCGGAAAACCAAACCGATCCACGCGCGTAACACGAACTGACACGAATTCGGTGTCCTTTAGTCTAATTTCGTGAATCGTTACCGTTAGCCAAACTAAACGCTCTCTATTGACTTCGGCGGTTTCCAGCCGCCGAGTGCTTCTTCGACGATTCCTGCAACCGCCAGGATTGCTTCCTCCTGATTCGCACGACCCACGATCTGAACCCCAATCGGCAACCCCTCGGTTGAGAACCCGGCAGGAATACAGACGGACGGCAGGTCAAAGACATTGAATGTCTGGCAGTAACTGAACGCGCGAAAAACACTCAACGACTGACCCTCTACCGTAACCTTATGACTGTCATGCTTGAAAGCGGTCACGGCGCCAACCGGCACGAGAAGAAAGGGCGTTTCCGCCATCCACTCGTCGAGCTCGAGACGAATACGATCGCGCTCCATCCACGCCCGAATGTATTCGTCCAGAGTTGGCGCCGGATTGTCGTCGGCACTACCTAACCGCCAACGAACAAATGAGCCTCCTTCTTCTTCATGACCTGCGTAAGCCTGTCGCAGTTGTACAACTGATGCCCGCGAGAACAAGTTGAGCCACAGCTCATGACCGCGTTCGACTCCGGGTGGCCTACGCTCCTCGACCTGAAGGCCGGCCTCCAATAAAACCTCCGCAACCCTCTGGACCGCCTGACGTGTTTCAAGCGACACGGGCGAAACCTCATCCTCCACGTACCAGGCGACGCGCACTCCACGCAAGCTTTTACCGCTTATCTCCTTCACATCAGCGTTTGAGGGCGTCGTCGAGTTCCCACTCAATACATCAAAAACTAATCGCAGGTCTCCCGTGTAGCGAGCCATCGGGCCAATTGCCGCCCCAAGCGAGTAAGGGCCACTACTTGGCGGAAACTGACCAGCACCTGGAACGCGATTCGTTGTCGGCTTCAACCCCGCGACGCCGCAGAAGTGGGAAGGGATTCGGATCGAACCGGCCAGGTCGCTGCCTATTCCCGCCGGCGACATGCACGTGGTGATAGCCGCTGCCTCTCCGCCGCTGGATCCCCCCGGTGTGCGCGAAGGGTCATGCGGATTATTCGTCCGGCCGAAGACTGGATTGTCAGCGGTGTAGTCCATCGCCATTTCGGCGGCGTTGGTCTTGCCCAGAATGATCGCGCCGGCCGTTTTGAGACGCGCAACCGACGGCGCATCCGCATCGGGAACGAAATCCCCTCGAAGGCGCGAACCGCTCGTGGATCTCAAGCCGGCGGTTTCGATCGTGTCTTTGACTGTAACCGGAAGGCCATGCAATGGGCCAAGGTTGCCGCCGTGCATTGCGGCAGCTTCCGCTTGCTTCGCCTTTTCCAACACGTCCGGCGCAATCGTGACCACCGCGTTCAGCGCGGGATTGAGGCTGCTGATACGTCCCAGATAAGCCTCAGCAAGCTCCAACGGTGAAACTTTGCGCGACTTGATCAGGTCTATAAGTTTTATCGCCGATTGGGAAATTAGATCATTCATCAATGAGAGCTTCGTCAGAAATACGTTGTGAATTGAACGTTTGGGCCGGTGCACGAACGATCCACGAGCCTCACACGAATCAACACGAAGGAACCTTTGTGACGTTTCGTGTTATTTCGTGGATCGTTCTTGATTTTCAAAACCTGACTGTCCGAGCTGAAAAACTGACTACTACAAACCAGGCGACACAGAAAGCAATCGCCCCTTTTGCTTTTCTTCAAGTTCTCACTATAATTTAATTGTTCTGTGAGAACTTTTTATCATCCCACCGGATGCAAATCGTTGGCTTTGATGCAAAAGCTTCGCGGTAAAGGAGTGCCGAGTTGGCGATCCGTCTAAGCAGGACGTTTGTCCTGCGCAAGCTGCATCAACTGTCTGGAATAGTTCCGCTCGGATTGTTCGTACTCGAACACTTTTATACAAACTCAAAGGCCATTGACGGCGCGACTGCCTTCAACAAAGCCGTTTACGACCTGCAATCGATTCCCTACATTCTGTTTGTCGAGATCGGCGGAATCTTTATACCGCTCATCTATCACGCCGTCTACGGCCTGGTTATTACAATCGAAGCGCGTCCTAATAATCTGAACTACCCCTATCCACGCAACTGGTTCTATTTGATTCAGCGGATCACGGGAGTAATACTCTTTTTCTTCATCACCTTTCACGTGTTGAATTTCAGGTTTGGTATGTTACCCGGTTTGAATACTGTCTCGGTGGCCCATCGTCCGGATCTCGCCTTCGACATCGTTGCCGCCGAGTTTCGCATGATACCGATCTTCATCGTGTATATGATTGGCATTACCGCGACAGTGTGGCATATGGCGAACGGTATCTGGCTATTCATGGTCGACTGGGGGATCACGATTGGCGAGCGCGCCCAAAGGCTAACGGGATACGCCTGCCTTGGCTTTGGGATCGTTCTATTGCTGGTCGGCATTAACGCAGCGGTGGCATTCATAAGGCCGGGCGGACTGCTGGGAGGTCTTCTGTAGTGGCAACCAACGGACTCAGGATCGCGATTGTTGGTGGCGGACTCGCAGGTCTGGCCGCGGCGATGAAGATTGCGGAAGCGGGCCACGCGGTCGATCTTTTCTCAATCGTGCCCGTCAAGCGTTCGCACTCGGTTTGTGCACAGGGTGGCATCAACGGCGCCGTCAACACTAAAGGCGAAGGCGATTCCACGTGGGAACACTTCGACGATACGGTTTACGGCGGCGACTTTCTCGCGAATCAACCGCCCGCTAAAGCCATGTGTGAAATGGCGCCGTCGATCATTTACCTGTTCGATCGCATGGGTGTTCCCTTCTCTCGAACGAAAGAAGGCTTACTCGACTTCCGACGTTTCGGCGGCACCAAACACCATCGGACCGCTTTTGCCGGAGCCTCAACCGGCCAACAACTGCTTTATGCCCTCGACGAGCAAGTGCGACGTTACGAAGCGTCAGGAAAGGTTCAAAAATACGAACACTGGGAAATGATGTCGGTCATCCTTGACGACCATCAGGTGTGTCGTGGACTCATCGCCATGAACTTGCAGACACTGGAACTAAGAGCGTTCTCGGCGGACGCAGTCATCATAGCGACAGGCGGGCCTGGTCTAATTTTCGGAAAATCTACGAACTCGATGGTCTGCACTGGCAGTGCAGTGTCTGCCTGTTACCAGCAAGGCGCGCAATACGCCAACGGCGAGTTTATTCAAGTCCATCCCACGTCGATTCCAGGCGAAGACAAGTTACGTTTGATGTCTGAATCGGCGCGTGGTGAAGGCGGGCGCGTTTGGGTGCCGCGTCAACCTGGTGATACGAGATCACCTTCGTCGATACCTGAACGAGAGCGCTGGTATTTTCTCGAGGAAAAGTATCCGGCATATGGCAACCTGGTGCCACGAGACATCGCAACCCGAGAAATTTTCCAGGTGTGCATCGAAGGGAAAGGCGTCGCTGGTGACAATCAGGTCTATCTTGATCTAACACACATTCCCGCGGAGGTGCTCGACCGCAAGCTCGGCGCCATCCTGGAAATCTATGAGATGTTCGTCGGAGACGATCCGCGCCACGTGCCTATGCGGATCTTTCCTGGTGTGCACTATTCGATGGGAGGGCTATGGGTAGACTTCCATCAACGTACGAACATCCCCGGTCTCTTGGCTGCAGGAGAATGTGATTATTCAATTCACGGCGCCAACCGGCTCGGCGCCAATTCCTTGGTCAGTTGCGTCTACGGAGGCTTTGTCGCCGCACCGGCTGCGATCGAATTTGCAAAGGGTGTCGAACCGAACGGCGCTAATGGCTTGCGCGCTTATGAACAAGAGCTTAAGCGGCAGCAGGAGATCAATGACCAGTTAATCAAACAGACTGGAAACGAAAACCAGTATGTGCTGCACCAGGAAATGGGCAAGTGGATGACAGACAACGTAACTGTTGTCCGCTACAACGAGAAACTTAAGGCTACCGACAACAAGTTATTGGAACTGATAGACCGATACCAACGCATCTCGATTAACGACGCTAATCTCTGGGCTACCATGGCGCTGCCACATGCGCGTCATCTGGCCAACATGCTCGAGCTGGCGCGGGTGATTACTCTGGGCGCACTGAATCGCAATGAGTCGCGCGGCGCCCACTACAAACCGGACTTCCCGGAGCGTGACGACGAGAAATTCTTGAAGACGACGATCGCCGAGCACTCTGGTGAAGGCCCCGTAATTTCGTATGAGCCCGTTGATGTATCGCTGATCACGCCGCGCCGGCGCGATTACAGCAAGGCCAAAAAAGAGACCGCGAAAGTCTAATTTGTCCGACACACTTTTAGTTTGTCGTGAGTTGCGCTAAAGGTGGTCAAAGTGGTTCGGTTTCAACTTTTGGGAAGTTTGCTGAATCAACGCGGTCTTTAACTAGTGGATGTTGCCAGTATCGAGGGTCAACGACAAACTAAATAAAGTGTGTCGGACATAGTCGGACATAAAAACATGTCACCAAGCAACCAAAAGACCGTCGAGATTCACATTCGTCGCCGTGCCAACCCCGACTCGGAGCCTTACTGGGAACGCTTCGAAGTTCCTTACCGTGCGAACCTCAACATCATCTCGTGTCTGATGGACATTCAGAAGAATCCGGTCACGAAGGAAGGAAATCCGACCACCCCACCCGTTTGGAGCATGAACTGCCTGGAGCAGGTTTGCGGCATCTGCACCATGGTAATCAATGGGCGAGCGCGCCAATCATGTTCTGCACTGGTCGACAATCTCGATCAACCTATCAAGCTCGAGCCAATGTCGAAGTTCCCTAACATCCGCGACCTGGTGGTCGATCGTTCCGCAATGTTCGATCACCTGAAACGCGTCAACGCCTGGATCGAACTCGACGGCACGTATGACCTCGGCCCCGGCCCCAGAATGGATCAAGACGACGTTCAGGAACGTTACGCTTACTCACGTTGCATGACCTGTGGGTGTTGTCTGGAAGCCTGCCCTCAATACGAAGGCGATCAGTACATCGGGCCGCAGGCGATCGCCCAAGTCCGTCTTTTCAACATGCATCCCACCGGCCAGATGACCCGCGAAGAGCGCCTGAACGGCATCATGGGTGAAGACGGGATCACAAACTGTGGCAACGCGCAAAACTGCGTCAAAGCCTGTCCCATGGAAATACCGCTCACCCGCGCCATCTATGAAGAGAATCGTGAAACGGTCGTTCACGGACTCTTCGGGTGGCTTAAGAGTTAGAGATACAACCAGGCCTCCGTTTTATATACGGCATTGCCCCGTGACCCACCCTGTGCAAGGTGTCAAACGACCGGTTAGGAATCACAAATCATTATGATGACGGTTCTGACAAACTGTGTATCAGTCTTGCTCGTGATCTCTTGGCTCGCACCCGCTCGATTTCAATCGACACGTCCCTGCACCATTTCTTTTCAACGGATCGCAAATCTTCCGGTGGGATCGAATCCAGGTGCTTTCGCTGTTGACGACTTCAATCGTGACGGTCGCCGAGACCTGGCGGTGGCAAACAGCGGGTCAGACAGTGTGTCAATCCTCCTGAACCATGGTGAAAGTGGCTTGAAAATAGGTAATGCCGTGCTGGTTGGAAAGAGCCCTCGCAGGCTGGTTTCAGGGGAGTTCAATTCCGATGGCTACATCGATTTGGCAACCGCCAATAGTGTTTCGAGCGATGTTTCAATACTTCTTGGCGATGGAACTGGGAATTTCCGCGAAGTGGGCAAAATCGCCGTTGGAACAGAGCCACTGGCACTGGTTGTGGGCGACTTTAACAATGACGCCAAAGTCGATCTTGCAACCGCAAATTCTAAGTCCAACAGTGTTTCGATTTTGAGCGGTAACGGGAATGGCAGCTTTGATGTGACCGCAACTCTGCGCGTAGGCAGTGGCCCATTTTTCATCGCTGCCGGCGACGTCAATCGCGACAGAAAAACCGACTTGATCGTCGCCAATTCGACGTCGAACGACGTCTCCGTATTGCTTGCCAACAGGCGTGGGAGTTTTTCGTCTCAAAGCTATATGGTTGGAACAGCACCCTCAGCCATCGCTGTTACCGATTTAAATAACGACAAGAGAATTGATCTGCTGGTGACGAATTTTGGATCTGATAATTTGTCCGTGATTATGGCTGACAAGCGCGGCGCTTTGATCGCGGGAAGAAGTTATGCGGTTGGTACTCGTCCCGAACACGTCGCGATTGGCGATTTCAATGAAGATAAACTTCTCGATCTTGCGATAGCAAATCAGGATTCAGGCAACGTAACGATTCTTCTAGCTAACCTTGATAAGTCGTTTGAACCTCCTGTGAATTACGCAGTGGGTGATGGTCCGATTTCCGTCACCGTCAGCGATCTTAACCAAGACAGCAAGCTTGATCTGGCGGTCGCAAATTACAATTCCGAGACCATTTCCATACTAACGGGTGACGGCAAGGGTCGTTTTGGCCGAACAACTACCTACCGCGTCGAGGCCGGACCGCGCTTTGTAGCGGTTGCTGATCTCAACGGCGATGGTTTTCCGGATCTCGCTGTTCCTGCATTGCGTTCGCAGGATGTCTCAATACTTCTGGGAGATGCCAAAGGAGGCTTTGGAAAGCCCAACCGTTTTCCTGTGGGTGCTGAGCCCGCCGGGCTCGTTCTGAGTGACTTTAACGGCGACCGACACGTTGACATAGTGACGTCGAATCCGCGAGCCGATAGCTTATCAATTCTCTCCGGGGACGGAACCGGCAAATTTGGCAAAGCCTCGCTTTACGCGACAGCACGCGGACCTCGATCAATAACCACCGGCGATTTTAACCTTGACGGAAAACCTGACTTGGCTGTCGCCCATGACGGTCTTAATAAAGTGTCAGTCTTGCTGGGTAAAGGCGAAGCCACTTTCACCGCAGCAGGTGAATACGCAGTAGGATCGAGGCCGCTGTGGATCATCGCTACCGATCTTAACGCTGACAGAAAGCCCGATTTGGTGACTGCGGATAGCAGATCAGGCAGTGTGTCCGTATTGCTCGGCAACGGAAAGGGAGTTTTTGGAAAGAGGCAAGCCACAGTGGCGGGAGCAGGTCCTACTTCAGTGGCCGCAGGTGATGTTGACGGCGACAGGAAAACCGATCTGGTTGTAACAAGCTACGGCTCCGAGAGAATCTCAGTCCTTCGGGGTAACGGTACCGGTCAGTTTGCCGGAGCGTCGAATTTTCAAACTGGGCGCGGCCCCTATGCGCTGGTTGTCGGCGATTTCAACGCCGATGGACGTCAGGACGTCGGAGTGGCTAATGCCACATCTGGCGACGTTTCGATTCTAATCAGCGAAGCAACAGGTGTTTTTTCCCCTGCGACGAATCACGCTGTGGGGAGTTTTCCTCGAGCTATTGCGGTCATTAGTTTTGGGACTGCCGGTAATCTTGACCTGGTAATCGCAAATTCGGGTTCGGACTCAATCACAAGGTTGCAAAATGTTTGTCATTGACAATGGTTTACAACTTCGGTCGAACCCGTTTGTCAATCCACATTTTTGAACACTTCAGTCAGGATCGCAGGATTGAACATCTTGTCCAACTGGGCTTCCAGCAGGCGGGATTTCACTCTTGCTCAAATATTGCGGGTGATGGTAATGTGCGGGCACTGATTGTTCCGGAACGTTGGCTTTCCCTCGCACGCTGGTACTCTTCTAGCACCTTAAATAAGAGTCAGTGTCGTGTGACTTGTTTCTGAAGTCGTTCCGCAAGTCGCTCTTCAGTCAAGAGCGTCATTGAATACGAACAGCGATAGTAACGCCGCGTTGACATGGTCTGCTCTCCACTTATGGGTTGGAGCACAGTGCGGGGCCATTACCACCGTTCGGCATTCGCACGCAACTAGTTCTAACTCTACATCAGGTTGGTCATCTCCAATTGCGCTTGCGTTTGAGGCTTGTATCAACCAGGACCCTGCCACAAATTTGACAAGAGAGGAATAGTGCTATGAATCACTCATTGCCCGCCCCGAAGTATTCCACTCAGAGGCGCAGAGCCGCCAAGAGAGCTCGCCGATTGGTCTTAACCTTATTGGTCGCCTGCGTGGGCTCCATTTTCGCGCTTCACGCTTTATCAGTTGAAGGCAAGAAAGAAGTCGCGCAAGAGAATGGTGACGTGGTACAAAGCGCGCCGGCCGAGGTTCTCGGCCAAGCAGTTGTTAATTTTCAACAGATGGCCCGACAGCAGGCGCTGAATCCTACCGTCTCCGATCCGGCTCCCATGGCAATCAGCCCGCCGAAAACCATAGAAGAAGTCGGATCTAATGAAGAGAGCAAAGAGGAGAGCGAAAGCGGTAAGCAGGCCGAGGCGTTTGATGTGCCCTCTCCAATGATTCCGTCGCCCGCTCCGGCAAACAACTTCGCGGGACTTGACGACATTGCGATGGTTCCGCCTGGCACGGCTTTCTTCACTATCCCGCCTGATACTACCGGCGCGGTCGGCAGAGACGCTGACAACAAAGTCTTCGTCACCCTCAACAATAACTTTCGCGTCCAGAACAAAACCACGGGCGCGACGATTAGTACCGTGTCGATGCCGAATTTTTGGACTTCGACAGGCTCTACGAATCCGTTCGATCCCCGGGTGCTGTACGATCCTTACAATGATCGGTGGATCGTGGCGGCCGTAAGCAACGCGGGCTCTGCCGCAACTTCAATCCTGGTCGGTGTATCTCAGACCAGCGATCCGGGCGGTGCTTACTTTTTGTTCAGGGTGGCCGCGCGAGTCGGGACAGATATCGCCAACGTCAATTTCGCCGACTTTCCGATGCTCGGGTTCAACAAGAACTGGATTGTTGTTTCAATCAACATGTTTAATGGCGTCTCAGGGGCGTTTAGTGATGGACGTTCCCTGGTGATCGACTATGCGGCTTTGCGGACCAACACGTTCACGGCCACTTATTTCTTCGGTGTGGCTGCGGGCAATGCGGGTTTCTGCATGCACCCAGCAACCACCTACTCAGCAACCGAGGCAACTGAGTATCTCGTTGCTCACCAATCTAGCGGTGGCGCGACCTACAGAATGCACACGATTACGGGGACACCAGCGGCACCGATATTCACTGTTGGAGTTCTAAAAGTCAGACCCGGCGGCGGTTGGACGCAACCTGGAGGCAATATCCTGCCACAAGCGCAGGGAACATGTGCCACACCACCCACGAGAATTGAAAGCCGAGACGCTTTCGTTCGATCCAACGTAGTCTTCCGTAATAACTCAATTTGGTATCCCCAGGCGATTGGATTGCCGGCAGGGGTATTGACACACACCGCTGCTCAGTGGACGCAGCTCGATACTGCCGGCAATTTCGTCCAGGGCGGGCGGGTCGATGATCCAACAGCCACGGCCACGAACGGTGGTAAGTGGTATAGCGATCCTTCGATCTCAGTCAATGCCAGTAACGACGTGGTTTTTGGTTTCTCAGAATTCGAGTCTGACGAATTTCCGGACTCAGGTTACACGTACCGAGATCACACCGACGCCGCGGGCACGATGCGCGATCCCGTGATTTACAAGACTGGAGAGGATTGCTACGTCAAGGACTTCGGCAGCGGAAGAAATCGCTGGGGCGACTACAGTCACACCATGGTTGACCCGACAGATGACTGCACTTTCTGGACCATTCAGGAATATGCCAAGTTGCAGGCTCCACCTGTTGTCGGCGGAAGTTCGAGCAAATGGGGAACCTGGTGGGCGAAGATCAATGGTATTTCACCCTGTTCCAATCTGGCTGCCGGCGCGGGAACACTGGTAATTGAAAGCTGTCCGCCCGCAAACGGCTCTATTGATGCCGGCGAACGAGTGAGCGTCCATCTGCAAGTAACTAACAATGGAGCCGGGCCCACGGTAAATCTGGTGGGCACTCTGCAGACTGGAGGCGGAGTGCTCTATCCCAGTGGTGGGCAGAGGTACGGCGACGTCCCGCCCGGCGCGACAGTCGGCCGTGACTTCAGTTTCACTGCCGATCCGTCTCTGACACCGGGAAGCACGATAACTGCCACTCTTCAACTGCAAGACGGAGCAATCAACCTCGGCACCGTCGCATACACCTTTATCGTTGGTTCGCAGTCAGGGTGCGGCATCGTGAGACTTGTCGTTACCTCTACGTTAGCCCGTACAGGCCCCACTAATGTGAGGGCGACGTACACGGTGACCAACCAAGGTTCGTTGCCGGCAAATGGGGCCTCGCTAACAATTGCGAAGTTGGGTGCTACCAACGGCACACCGCTGCCGCAAGCGCTTGGGAACATTGCGCCAGGTGGATCCAGCGGTGGGACCGTCGACTTTACCAACTCAACTCCGGGCGCAAGTTCCACGCTCATACTAGGTGGCACTTACACCAACGGTAGTTTCAATAGCACCAAACGGGTTATTGTTCCGTAGATTTGACCTAACTCGTTTAATGAAAAAGACCGGCGGTTCGACAACTTGAACCGTCCGGTCTTTTCTTATTTTCCAAGACTTCAAATTGGAATTGCGTTGCCAAGCCGTTATGCAGTGGCAATGCCAAGTCGATCGGCGCACTTGTGGAGCGCCAGGCCCAACAAACAGGCAATCACGAGATTGAAGTAGAACGTCAACGAGCCATCGATGAACATGGCCGGAAGATTGCCGACGAAGGGCAATGCGAATGGCGATGTGATAACCGCGACTACCACCCCGACGATGAAACCGACAACTTGCACAATCAGCACCATCCCAAATGCTTTAAAGTAAGTTCCGCGCATTCGTCGAATCGTATCGATCCCCACCAATGGATTCAGCACTGATCCAAAACTTTCCGTGTAGCCGGCGACCGCGAGGGCCATCGGATAATAGAAAATCCCCCACGCCAGACTGAGCAGCAACAGTAACACGAAGATAATCGAGACTTGTACGTAGGGCAGAAACTCACGAATTGGAGCCGATGGATCGCTGAGCTCCTGCTTCGACCGCTCCGCTTCCTGCGCGATCTGAGCACCGGGGCGAGTTTGGTTTAACTTCCGATTCGCTTCCTCAAGCTTCTTCGGATCGGCCTCCGGGTCGGCCAGCACCGCAATATCCTCCTGCGTTAGAGTATTCCCTCTTATCTCTGCCTCCGTCATCTCAGTCGTTGGAGTAAGTGACGTTCCTCCAATCACGCCGAAAATCAGCACCAGCACAAGCGCGATGGTCGGCCCCCACGTCACGATCGTGATTCCGATACCGAGGAAGATCGGCATCACCAGATCGTCCCAGAGCGAGAAGGCACTGAAATCAGGCATGAAACTTCTGTGCAATCTGCCCCACGCAACCTGACTGATCACGTGTGAGATACAGCCAAACATGATTACCTGAGGCCAGTATGCGTCCCTTGAATCCTCCGAGCAGCAAAAAACCGTAAATCGCGGCTCCAAACAGCAACGCGCTCTTGTGCTGTAATGGGTACCGAATCGCGCGGCCAAAATCCTGAAAGCCAAAACCGGAACTTTGGAAAGCCTGGCGCTTTACCCTGCGCTGCTCTTGCTCAAATAGCTTGCATAAGTCACCGCACACCGGGCAAAGGGCGATCTTGTTGGTCCCAACGAACCTTGTGCATGCCTGACAGAAGCCTTTGTCGCAGGTGTGACAGAAATATTTGGTGCCTAGTTCAGGATGGTTGCAGCAAGTTTCTGGTGAAGATGCTTCTGGCGAACGCGGAGTTTCGACAAAGTTTTCGAAATAGCTTTCCGATTGAGTAGCCGGAGGTGCGGGTAAAGCCGCTTGAGTAACTGAAGCTGTGGGTAATGCCGCTTCCACCACATGCGGTGGCTCCGCGATCGTAGCGGTTGTCGTGACGGGGCTGACTTCACCACTGAACGCCGCGCGCAGCATCGGCGCTCTACCGGCCTCAATCCAATTGAGATTGCCTTTGCTGACCTTGTCGGTGGTAAGCACACATCCTTCCCTGATCCACTGCTTGAGTGTCTCCAAATCCGCCTCGAATACACCTTCGGGCGTGCTGACGCGCCAAATTTCCGTTTGAGTGCTCATCGCATCTCTCCTAGAAGCTATGGGAGGCAAATAACCGGTGACCGCTCAACTGTTGGTTACTTAAGTCGCTTCTCTGACACGAGCCATCACGGGAGCTGACCGGTTATGTGGGCAAGAACAGGAATCTAAAGACTCTCAACGATTAGGGATTGAGGTTTTTGACTTGGGGTGATCGTCGAGGAAGGCAGCTTCGGAAGCTGCAATAGCATATTAATTTGCGGGGACAAATTGAGTCAACAGGGATTTCTAAGCTTAACGAAGGACGGGATTTAGGCGTCTATTCCAGGGACTATCCCGAAATTGCAAGTCAGCTAAATGCCCAGGACGTTAACTAGTTCTTGCACGGAAGCGGCGCTCTTCTGCAGCGCTATTCGCTCCTCGGCAGTAAGGTTGATCTCGATAATTTGTTCAAGTCCCCGCGCGCCAAGTTTGCACGGAACACCTACGTAGAGACCGTTTATGCCATATTCGCCTTCAAGGTAGGCAGCACAGGGCAGAATCTTCTTCTTGTCCTTGAGAATCGACTCCGTCATCTCCACTGCCGCGGCGGATGGTGCGTAGTAGGCTGAGCCGGTCTTGAGTAAGGCTACAATCTCAGCGCCACCATTCGCGGTCCGCTTAACAATGGCGTCGATCTTGTCTTTGGGAAGCAGTTCGGTAATCGGAATTCCGGCACAGGTAGAAAAGCGTGGCAACGGAACCATCGTGTCCCCATGTCCGCCCAGCACAAAAGCGGTTACATTCTCGACCGACACGTTCAACGCTTCCGCCAAAAAGCAACGCATGCGCGCGGAGTCGAGCACACCTGCCATGCCGATTACTCTGTGTTTTGGAAATCCGGAACGACGCAGCGCCACCTGACACATCGCATCAAGCGGATTGGAGACGACGATCAGGATCGACTCAGGCGAGCGCCTCGTAACCTCGTCGACAACCTTTGTGACAATGTCGGCATTCGTTTTAAGCAAATCGTCTCGACTCATTCCGGGCTTGCGAGGAAGTCCGGCGGTTATGATCACCACATCGGAGTTCTCAGTGCCGTCATAGGAATTCAGTCCCGTAAGCCTGACGTCAAAACCCTCAATGGGGGCAGCTTGCGCCAGATCCAGGGCCTTACCCTGCGGCACGCCTTCAACGATGTCGACTAGAAGCACATCACCAAGTTCCTTGGCTGCCAGCCAATGAGCCGCCGTCGCTCCGACGTTGCCGGCGCCGACGACGGTAATCTTGTTTCGCGTACGCATAGTTCCTTCGTTCCTTTCAGAAGAAGCGGGAAGAGATACTCAACTTTCCCACGAGATAAGTTGTAAGATTGCCTGGATTTTGAAAGACCGCGAGTGTATATGTCGCCTCGCGAGAGTGTCAAGAATCTGCTTCTAATGTCCGACATGCTTCAGCTTGTCGGTGAGCCGCGACAATCTCAAATTTGGTAGCAACGGTTTGACAACACTTAATCCCACTCAATCCGGATCTGATCTGACAATGAGTTTCACCAGTTGGCTTAAGCGTATGTTTGACGTTCAACCAGTCGATCACAGCATTTCTTCTTCGGATGTTGAGACTGACGAGGTTGAAGACGTCGATCCATTCAACCCTTTCCCCGAACCGATCACAATTGAGATTGGCGACGTAATTGATCTCCACACGATCCCACCTCAAGACGTAAAGCGTGCAGTTGAGGCCTACCTGGTTGAGGCTGAAGCAAAGGGCTTTCAGATCGTGCGAATAATCCACGGCAAGGGAATAGGAGTGCAGCGTGAAATCGTGCGGACCGTGCTCTCCAGAACTCCATTTGTGGTTGACTGGACGGACGCGCCGCCGGATGCGGGAGGGCTGGGCGCAACGATTGCCCACCTCGACCGGTCTGTGAGCGAAAAAAGCTGATTGTGAGTGTTTGCGAATTTAGACCAGCCGTTTGAGGTCGCTGAGGTGGCCCTCATCGTGCTCATGCATCATCTCGAGCAGTCTTCGAATTGTCACAGGTCCCGTTGCCTCGAACGAACCTTGACGATCAAGTTGTTCGGCTCTCAATTGTCTCAAGACTTTGACATTTCGTTTTCGAGCCTCAGAGAAATCTCTTAGGGCAGAGGTTGGAATCTGTTGATTGTAATCTCGCTCCACCGCGAGCCTGGCGCCGTCAATATCAAGCAAGGTTGGATTCGACTCTGCGAGTATCGTGTTGATGCGCGTTTCGTAGCCTTCGATCTCGATGTCACGAAGATGACAGAGATTTTCGACAATTGAGAATTCTTCAGACGAGTTTCTGAGCCTGACTCTTGGATCGCTGAGGTCGCCGACCACTTCGGGCCACGACACGAGGCGTCTTGTCCAGAGCCTTAATCAGATCCAACGTGTCTTCGTAAGAAATCTCAGAGCTCATGTCTGGATTTAGGGATTTCTGCCGATTGCCTTCTGACGAGTGCCTCTGCCGCCTGTTAAATGGTGCCCCCGGCGCGATTCCAACGCGCGACCTTCCGCTTAGGAGGCGGACGCTCTATGCAACTGAGCTACGGGAGCACACGCGTTGGCGTAAATAGTAAATGGTGAGTGGTGAATGGTAAAGCGACTGCGGACTTAAGTAGTTGAGGTCTTTGCTGCGATGATTCGCGAATGATCCACCAAGTCACACGAAACTACACGAACAAGGGCCGAGTTTCGTGTCGATTAGTGTGATGCGCGTGGATCGTGCTTTCAACTTTTGCGAGCCAGCCTGCAGGTCCGGCCCTAAAACTGACCCCGTACCCAGACCTGGGTATTTCTCCCCGCCCAAAACGTGCGCCTGCCCGTTTGACTGAAAATTAGTTTGTGATTAGAGTTATTTGCAATAGCGTCGGTTGAATTGAAATTATTTGTCTTCTGCCCGGAACTCCTCAGCGCGGCAGTTTTGGGAATAGTAGAGATTTCGCGCTATCTCCACCTCTCCCGAGAGCCTCCCGACAGGCCATTGAACTGAAACTCAGCTTGGGTCAACGTGCGATAGAACGTTCTCTCTTCTGACTCGATCACCTTTGAATAAGCCAGGCTGGTACCTGATCATTCGGTCAGCCTTCGCGGTATTTGGGTCGCTCAGAAAGGGGCTTAAGTCATGTCAGCTCACGCGCCAGGAAGTGAAGACTCGCAGAGGCTGTTAAAACCAGACATTCAATTTGATCATCTGGACGAACCTGCGTGGTTGGAATTCTCCGGTCCCACTTTGTCGTCGCCGGCAAACGTTTGGGATCCTGACGACGAAGACGACGAGATAACGATTCAAACGAAAAGACCTGGTCGGGAACAAGAATCGGCTGCCGACTCTCCACAGCCGAAGACCAGCCGTCCAGTGCGCGTGCTCGATGAGTGGGCAGTTCTTCCTGGCGAAGCGTCTTATGCGACCGTAAAGCTGAATCATGAAATCGAGCTGCCGGATTGGGATGATTCCGAGGACCCGGAAGAGCAAGAGCAACGGATCGAGCGCCCAAGTCCTGAAAGCAAGGACTCAGTTCGAGCGAATTCTCAAGTTCGTCGACTTGCCGAGTCTCAGGTGCTGCCCGGAGAAGTGTCGTTTGCTACGGTGATGTTGAATTCGCCGCACGCAAAACACTCCTACTCTCCATTCACAGAGTTCCATGCCAGGACTAATGTGAACTTGAAGCCATTTTTACTTGCAGCCGCAATCTTGGTGGCAGGTTTGGGTCTGGTAACCTGGTTAATTCTTCTACCTAAAACGGAAGGTGGCGCAGATTCATCTCCTATCGCATCCAGAACCGCAACTGGGTCAGGCGCGCACGCTCCCGGCTATCCGACTCAGGAGAGCGTCGATACCGGTAAGTCAGAGAACGCATTTGCTTCAACAGATGAGAAACCTCGCACAGTCTCAGTGAAGGATGCGAAGGCTGAAGGAAGAATCAGCAAGGAACCAGAAACAACCGGAGTCACCGCCAAAGCTGAATGGTCAGAGAGCAAACCAGTTCAAGACTCGAGGAAGTCAGATTTGCCTCTTAAGACTCCTCAAAAAAACCTCACCGCACCGGCCTCTACTGCACCGTCGGTCGCGAGTCGAAACAAGGGTGAGCAAACCGCCGACAAGCGCCCCTCAGCGGGCGTAAAGGAAGCGTCTGTTGGCAAGAAAGAAGCGGTGTCCGGAAAGGCGAGTGCCAAGAGCACTGCTGCCAAACCCGTGATCAGTGAGTCTGAACCGTCATCACCGAAAGCCGCTGAAGCCTCGAAAGAGGAACCAAAACCCGCCGCGGCGACGGGCGAGGGCGTCCGGCCCAGAAGAGTTTCGCCGTAGTTCTACGATTGATATTTGATCAGGGATCGCACGTCGTAGCCGGTGAGCTTTTCCCTGCCTGGCAAGAACTCAAGTTCAACCACAAAGACGAGTCCTACGACTGTACCGCCTAGTTGCTCGACCAAATCAGCCACAGCGCGCGCCGTGCCTCCAGTTGCGAGCAAGTCGTCAGCGATTAGCACGCGATGGCCGTCGCCGATCGCATCACGATGAATCTCCAGTGTGTCCTGACCGTATTCGAGATCATACGAGATCGAAGCACACTCGGCCGGCAGCTTGCGCGGTTTGCGCACAGGCACAAATCCGGCGCCGAGGTGATAGGCCAGAGCTGGAGCGAAAATAAATCCCCGCGCCTCGACGCCTATCACAGAGTCAACTTTGGTCCCTTCATATTCCGCCGCCAGCGCATCAACAGTTTGCCGCAATCCATCGGGATGTTTCAGGAGCGTCGTGATGTCGTAAAAGTTAATGCCGGCCTTGGGAAAGTCCGGCACTTCGCGAATGAGTTGTTTGAGATTGTTCATAGAGTGATTGGTGTTGTTACCTTTCAATCCTAAAGTTCGAATACAGACCCGTCGGGTCGAGGTTTATTTCTTCGATTTGTTTCACAGCTGCCCATTGCGGTCCGGCAGTAAGATCGTGTTTGAATTGCTCAACACTACTGGCAGGGCCTTCGGCCAATACTTCAACCGAGCCGTCAGGAAGGTTGCGCACGAACCCCACCACTTGATGTTTGGCTGCCGCTCGCTGCGCAAAGAAGCGATAACCGACGCCCTGCACGTCCCCCCGAATTAGAAATCGTCTCGCAACTTTGACAGACATTCGCAACCAGATTTGTTCAATCGACCCGGGGTCCGAGCTCGCTTGCGTCTACGCTGATTTCTGATTTTGTCGAGCCCGTATTCTAACCGCCAAGACGCCAAGAACGCCAAGGATTTAATAAGTATTCTCGTTCGCTTTTTCGTTTTTGTTCTCCTTGGCGTTCCTGGCGTCTTGGCGGTGAAAAACTGAACGAGGTGCAAAAACTGGAAGTAGTCAAAACCACTTCCAGTTTTTCTCTTTCTGTTTTATCTGAAATCTCTCTACTCGCGGCGTCGGCTTCCGTGCTAACCTACGAACTACCCCCCAACTGCTATGCCCCATCACCTCGCTACGAATTACCAGTCCCTGGTCTGTCTGCGGACTATTGACCCCACTTAGAGGTTTTTTAAATGACTATAGCAACCGCACCGGCTACAGCCGCTCCCACCATTCTCGTCATCGAAGACTACTCCGATACACGCGAACTTCTTTCAGCCTTGCTCGGCCGTAATGGGTACAACGTAATTGAAGCTGAAGACGGCCTGGAAGGTTTACTGAAAGCCGCCTGGAAGTATCCCGACCTTATCCTGCTGGATTTGTCATTACCGGAAATGGATGGAATCGCAGTCGCCAAGCGCCTTCATGAAACACCCGGCCTCTCGCACATTCCGATTTTCGTCGTGAGCGCTTACCTGACTCCCGAAGTCGAAGCCGACGTCTACGCGGCTGGTTGCATGGAGATGTTCAGTAAGCCTTTCGACTTCGACTCTTTACTGGAAGCAATCAACGTCACCCTCGAACGCTGAACAGAGTCGATCTCTCAGTCTTGCATTCCTTCGGCACCCGATCCTCACGGTGCTACAATCGGCCTCAATCATGAAAAAGATCCTGCCGCTTCTCGTTACCGTTCTGTTTTTCTGCGCAGATTCACGCGAACAATCAACCGCCATCACACTGACACCTTGCGAAGTAAACGGTTACAAGGGAGCTGCGAAGTGCGGCACCTATGAAGTCTTTGAGAATCGCGCCACCAAGCAAGGCCGGAAGATCAGCCTGAAGATTGTTGTGTTTCCTGCCACCGGCGCCAACCGAGCATCGGATCCGTTCTTCTACATCCCTGGAGGACCGGGTTCGTCGGCGACGGAAGATGCTCCCGGGATCTCCCAGACGTTTGCAAAGATTCATGAGCGGCGCGATCTCGTATTCGTGGATCAACGCGGAACGGGCGGCTCGAATCCACTGAACTGCGATTTTTACAATTCTGCCGATCCTCAGAGCTATCTCGGTTATTGGTTTCCTCTTGAAGATGTAAAGAAATGTCGGGAGCAACTCGAACCTAAGGCCGATCTGACTCTCTACACCACGCCCATCGCCATGGACGATCTTGACGAAGTGCGCGCTGCGATGGGCTTCGAACGTATCAACATCTATGGAGCATCATACGGAACCCGCGCGACGCTCACTTACCTGAAGCGTCATCCTGAACACGTTCGCAGCATTCTGTTGCAAGGCGTGGCGCCCACGAATCAATTCATGCCCCGAGATTTCGCACAGGCGAACGAGCGTGCGTTGCAGGGTGTGCTCGCTGAGTGTGCGGCGGATCCGGAGTGTCACAAAGCATTTCCAAACCTTCACGACGAAACGAAGGCAGTGCTTGCACAGTTACTAAAGGGGCCCGTTGAGGTTGAGGTGAGTCCTGACGGGGCCGGGAGACAGGGTGACGGGGCGCCAGGGGCAACCGCAAGTCGGATGAAAGTAAAACTGTCGCGCGATCTGGCGGCGGAAGCGATTCGATACATGTTGTATGGCTCTGGCGGCGCTGGTCGAGTTCCCTTGTTTCTACATCGCGCGGCGCAGGGGGATTTCGTTCCTCTGGCTTCGTCAGCGATCTTCTATCGCAAGAACCTGGTCGGCACCGGGAGCAACGGACTCTACCTCTCAATCACCTGCGCCGAAGACTTGCCGTGGATCAAATCCGGCGAAGGAGAACAACTCGCTCTTAATACTTTTCTCGGCGACTACCGGCGCGCCAACAACGGTCGGAGTAGGAATGGCTATTACTAGCCAGCCCCTCCACAGATCCGGACGTGCGCTACTAACGCATCCGGCTCCTGCCTTAGGTGATGACGCCAAGACGACGCGAAGGATAAGGATGATGCA
>Ga0187892_10001747_pt1 | contig 47612 bp, 35 predicted proteins | sample MA1701073metaG_FD_139345 | JGI IMG/M metagenome (GOLD analysis project Ga0187892, IMG submission 139345) | Bio-ooze microbial communities from a basaltic lava cave in the Kipuka Kanohina Cave System on the Island of Hawaii, USA - MA170107-3 metaG ...
CGTCCCACGGGTCTGAAGCATTCCGCGATGGTTTGGGATGGGTCGCAGCAACGGCTTGTCAGCCGGTACGGGATATTCCCGGCCCGCCGGGGTTCGCAGTCTCCGTACGGCGTGCGTGATGCGATCGGGTTGAGAGGTCTTTCTTCAGAGGTGATAAGAGCGTGAGGCGATTTCCACTTTCAGTATTGGTGTTGTTGATATTTGGTTTCCTGGGTCAGGCGGCCTTGGCCGGCGAAGCGGACCTTGCCATTCCCGATTTGCACGAAGGCAAATTCCACCTTTTCGGATACACGATTACGGCGTGGAATCTTCTGTTTTATGGCGCTCTGGTCATCACGGGCACCCTAGGCATCAGCCTGTACCTGCGCGGGCAGATCAAGAGGCTGCCGGCACATAAGTCGATGTTGGATGTGGCGGAAGTTATTTTCCAGACCTGCAAGACCTACCTCATCCAGCAAGGCAAGTTCCTGGTCATGCTCTTTATCATTATCGCCGCCGCCATGACGTACTACTTCATGGGACTGCAAGGCGAGACGGCCAAGACCGCGCTGCTGGTCCTCTTTTTCTCCGTCGTCGGCATGGGCGGTTCCTATGCGGTGGCCTGGTACGGCATCCGCGTCAACACGTTTGCCAATGCCCGAACTGCTTTCGCCTCTCTTCGTGGTAATCCGTGGGACGTCGTCAATATTCCGTTGCGTGCGGGAATGTCCGTGGGGTTGTACCTGATTTCGCTCGAACTCGTCATGATGGTCATTATCCTCTTGTTCGTGCCCCGCGAGATTGTCGGCTACTGCTTCCTCGGCTTCGCCATCGGGGAATCGCTCGGCGCCTCGGCATTGCGCATTGCGGGAGGTATCTTCACCAAAATCGCCGACATCGGCTCCGACCTCATGAAGATCGTCTTCAACGTCAAGGAAGACGACCCGCGAAACCCAGGGGTTATCGCAGACTGCACCGGGGACAACGCCGGCGACTCGGTCGGCCCCACGGCCGACGGGTTCGAGACCTACGGAGTGACCGGCGTCGCGCTTATCTCCTTCATCACTCTGGCGGTTACTCAAAAGGCGGGGGTGGAGAACTTTCTCGATCTTCAGTCCCGGCTCATCGTGTGGATTTTCGCCATGCGCTTCCTCATGGACTTCATGTCCGGCGTTTCTTACTTCATCAACCAGGCGATTTCGGAAAGCCAGTACCAAGGGAAGAAAGAAATCAACTTCGAAGCCCCCTTGACACGGCTCATCTGGATCGCGGCCATCCTGTGCATCTCGACGTCCTTCTTCATGAGCAAGCTGCTCATCGGCGACATCTCGGTCGTGCAAATGGTCAACGGTGAACTGGTAACAAAACTGCTGCCGGAGCTTTGGTGGCAGTTGGCTTTGATCATCAGTTGCGGCACGCTCGCGGCGGTGCTCATTCCCGAGTTTACGAAAATCTTCACCAGTTCCCATTCCAAGCACGTGCATGAAATCGTCACCGCGTCCCGCGAAGGCGGATCTTCGCTGACGATTCTTTCGGGCATCGTGGCCGGGAATTTCAGTGCGTTTTGGAAGGGCATCCTGATCTGCACCCTCATGGGCGGGGCCTATTTCGTCAGCCAATACGGCCTGGGTAACGTGATGGGTGCACACGGCTCGATCTTCGCCTTCGGCCTGGTCGCGTTTGGCTTCCTCTGCATGGGGCCGGTTACCATCGCCGTTGATAGCTACGGTCCGGTGACCGACAATGCCCAATCCATTTTCGAGTTGGCGCAAACCGAACACATCCCCGGCATCCAGGAGGAGATCAAGAAGGACTTCGGCTTCAACCCGGATTTCAAGGTCGGCAAACACTACTTGGAGGCAAACGACTCGGCGGGCAACACCTTCAAGGCAACGGCCAAACCGGTGCTCATCGGGACGGCCGTGGTAGGCGCCACGACCATGATCTTTTCGATCATCCTGCTGCTGGAAAAGGAAGGGTTACTTGCCCTTAGCTTGACCGACGCCCCCGTCTTGCTCGGCTTCATCTGCGGCGGGGCGGTGATTTTCTGGTTCGCAGGCGCGTCGATGCAGGCCGTGACCACCGGCGCCTATCGAGCCGTCGAGTTCATCAAGAAGAACATGAACCTTTCCAAGAAGGAAGCGGACATGGAGGACTCCATCACCGTCGTCCGAATCTGCACGCAGTACGCCCAGAAGGGGATGTGGAACATTTTCATCGCCCTCTTGTCCTTCACCCTGGCTTTCGCGTTCTTCGATCCGAATTTCTTCGTCGCGTATCTGGTTTCCATCGCGGTGTTCGGCCTGTTCCAGGCAATCTATATGGCCAATGCGGGCGGCGCCTGGGACAACGCAAAAAAGCTCGTTGAGGTCGATCTTAGGGAGAAGGGCACGGAACTCCACGCCGCGTCAGTCATCGGCGATACCGTTGGCGATCCTTTCAAGGACACCACGTCGGTGGCCATGAACCCGATCATCAAGTTTTCAACCTTGTTCGGCCTGCTGGCCGTGGAAATCGCCGTCAAGATGAAAGAAGCGGCTCACGTCGGCCAGCGCACCGACTACACCGCCGTCTTCGGCGTCGTCATGCTGGCGCTGGCCCTCGTGTTCGTGTGGCGGTCATTCTACGCCATGCGCATCCCCAAGAAATAGGGCGGGCTGGGGTTTTGCGCGGAACCGCATCGAATCGCAGGGGAGAGCGAAGCTCCTGCTGAGCCACGACTCACTCGTTCAGAGGTCTATTTCTCGTTCGCCGCGTCGCCTTCGTCCGGCCAACCATCCTCGAAGGTCCGGTCGAACGCCTCGCGGAAATCGTAAATATCCTCGAAGTCCTCGATGCTGTCGTCCGGTTGTTTGCGCATCATATCCATGTCGATGAAGCCGAAGACGATCCGCCCGAAATCGGCCGTGGACTTGATGTTCCACGATTCCAGGACGGTGCGGGCCAACATGCCCCAACGCTTCACGGCGAAGTCGCGCAGCCCCCAGCACAGGTCGCGCCCGCTGATGTGCCGATTGAGTTTGTCGCATCCGCCGGACTCGTCGATCGCCCCGACGACCGGCTCGGGAAGCACGCCGGTATGGTATTGGGCGACCAGGTCGCTCCAATCCAGCTCGTTCTCCGTCAGGTATTGGTGCAGGAGCCGGTGGGCGTCGGTCTCGGGTCCGTGGACTCGCTCCGCGGCGTGACCCAACCCCTCGCGGATGAAAAGAAACGCCTCTGCGGGATAGCGGCCGACATGCTCAACCAGTTTGTCTAACGATTTTGGCGGTGCATCGGCCATAAAAAGTTTCCTGGCGGTCGTAATTCGCGCCGCCGCGGGTCGGTGATTCCACGACGAGCCGCGAGCGTAACGCCCGCGAGGAGTCTCTTCAATTTGCTATGGATTGCCCGGTGGCGGTGGACCGCCCGGTCCGCGCGTTCCTCCCGCGCCGGGACCATGTCCTCGCCCGCGACGGCGACGGCCTCGTCGGCGACGAGGGCCGCCCGGTGGACCCCCTTCCTTTGTCCCTCCCTCATCCGTCGGCGCTTCCGCCCCCGGGGTCGTTGCTTTGGGCGCAACTTCGTCCTCAGAGCGTTCACCGTCTTGATTGGTCGTCTTGGGTTGTTCCGCAAGGGAACGAAGCGGTATTCGAGGTGCATCCGGCGCGCGCGGGCCGCTTCGCGACCGCGATCCGCGCGCCGGCGGTCCGGCGGAAGCCGCCCCATCGGCCGACGGTGGAGGCGCCGCAACGCCGACTTCCGTGATGTCCTCGGCAACGACCGTCAGCAGCGTGTTGCTGTCGGTGCGGATTTGCACCAACTGGGTGAGGATCTGGCGGTTCACGATCACGCCTTCGCCGTGATTCGTGCGAATGCGGACGCCGACCCGCGGCAGCCTCTTATCCAGCTCTTCATACCCAATATGCTCATAACGCAGGCAACACTTGAGCCGCCCGCACCGCCCGGAAACCTGCGTCGGATCGAGCGTGGCCTTCTGCACCTTGGCCATCCGCATGGTGATGGGCCGAAGCGTCTTGAGGAACACCTTGCAACAAACTTCACGCCCGCAGGTTTCGTAGTCGGCGAGCAGACGGGCTTCGTCCCGCGCCCCGACCTGGCGCATTTCGATTCGCGTGCGGTACTCGTGGGTTAAATCCTTGACGATCGCACGGAAGTCGATCCGCTCCGTCGCGGTGAAGAAAAAGATGATCCGCTCCCCGCCGAAGGGGGTCTCGCAGTCCACCACCTTCAGCGGCAGCTTGTATCGCTCGGCGACCTGACTGCAAAACCGGCGCTTCTCGCGGGCGCTGTTCTGAATCCGGGCGTACTCCGCGAGGTCGGCGGCCGTCGCTTCCCGGAGAATCCGCCCGGCATCGAAAATGAATGAGTCCTCGCCGCACGAACTGACCCATTCTTTCATCTGGTCACGCGTGACGGACTTGTCACAGCCGCTGCAAGTGAGAGAGACCTGCTCGCCGATCTCGATCCCGCGGCGGGTCTGAATCACGACCTTCGCTCCGCAGGTAAACTTCATGTCCGGGTCGTGGCTGAACTCGCCGATGTAACGCATGAACCCGAAGCGGACGGCCGTGGTGGGATAGATTTTTTCCAGTCCGTTGCCGCACTTCGACCCGCCGGCCTTGCCGGAGCCGCAACTGCCGCACCCGCCGTGCTTCTGCGGCTCTGGTGGTTCGGCCATGAACTGTTCGAGGCTGATGTTCGCTTCGACCATCGTCGTCTACCGTTTTCGATTGATGCAATCGGCCGTCCTTGATCGACAATGCGTACGATTGCTCAGGCGACTCGAACGGACCTACTTCTTGGCCGACGCGAGACGGTCGAGGGCGGTCTGGAAATCCTTCTTCCCCCGCAGGCCCACAAACTTCTGCACGATCTCGCCCTTGTTGAAGAGAATCACCGTGGGGATGGCGCTGACCGAAAAACGGACCGATACCTCCCGGTTGGCGTCGGTGTCCACCTTGCCGACCTTGGCCTTGCCGTCATATTCGGCCGCCAGTTCATCAATGATCGGCGCCAAGGCCTTGCACGGACCGCACCATACCGCCCAGAAATCCACCAGCACCGGGCGGTCCGATTGCAGCACCGCCTCGTCAAAATTCGCATCCGTAAATTCGACCGCGTGGGAACCGGCCATATTGTCTCCTTTGTCCAGCCTTTTTTGAAACTGGAGGTATTCTAATCCATCACCACGCCGGGATCAACCTGACCCGCACCTACACTCTTGAAAAGTGCGAGAATCAGGCGCCGGCCGTCTGGCCGGCGGGTAGATACGTCGAGCTCCGCGTTTTGCGAAATGCGATCGCCGCCGCACCGACCAGGATGAGGCCCGTCGCCACTAAGCGCACCACGGCGTTATCGCTGAACAGGAACGCCAATCCGATCAAACCCAGTGCGACCATCGCCAGCACGATGTTGACGAGCAGCTTGGGCCTGTACACCAGGGGCACGGCGATTCCCACCGTGCTGTAGGTTCCGGAGATCACGCCGATCAGCAGGGCCACGCTGAACCCGTGCACCCCCTTGCCGCCAAACACATAAAGCACGAAGACCACGAAGAACACGGTCAGCGAGGTCAGCAACGTCCGCGACATCGTCTGGTTAATGCTCTCGTTGATGAGGTTGGCCGAAAGCGATCCGGTGCGCCCCTTGTTCTCGCGGATGCGGTCGAAGACGACGATGGTGTCGTTGAGGCTGAAGCCGATGACCGTTAACACCGCGGCGACCATGGCCAGGTCCACCTTGAAGTCCTCAAACAGCACGGCCCTGGCGATGGCCGTGTCGTAAATGTAGTGGCTGAGCGCCACCAGGCCCAGGGTGATGGCGACGTCATGCACCAGCGCCACCAGGACCGCAAAGCCGAAGTCGCGATTGCCGAAGCGCATCCAGATGTAGATGGCGATGGCGCCCATGGCCAGAATCATGGCAAACAACGCGCGGTTCTGTGTCTGTCCGGCAATCTGCGGGGCGAACTGGATCACCTTGGAGAGCGATTTCTCGCTGCCCAGCGCCGCCCGCACGTGAGCCAGCTCCGTCTTCGCCACCGAATCCGTCCACAACGTCGAATCGTCATCGTACTGAATGCTCTCATCCAGCGCGGTCACGACGAACTGCTTGTAGCCCGTGGTGCGGTCGGGAAGGGCCGCGCCCGCGCCAAGGGGAAACACCGCCCATTCCCGCGCCCGGTACTGTTCGAACTCCGGCTGCAGGCCCACTTCGCGCAGGCGGCGCTCAAACTCTTCCGTCGGAATCGGCGACTCGCTTTCATCAAGGGCGACCCGCACCGCGACCCCGCCGCGAAAGTGACGGATGTCGAAACTCGCGTCGCCGCCAATGACGTCGGAAAGATACTGGTCGTCGGCCTCGATCACGAAGAAGTGTTCTTTGGTAAGCTCCGGATCTTCCACCGTGTCAAAGCGAATGGCCCGCTGCACGGCGAGCTGATCGCCGAGGACCGCCAGGATCGCCGCCTGCACCACCGGACGGTTGGTTTCCACCGTGACCACCTCGAAGGACAAGCCAGAGTCGCTCGCCGCCCCTTCGCCGACGGTCTGAACCCGCGCCCCCCGCAGGCGATTGGCCGCGTTCCGCGCCTCGTTCGCCGCTTGAGCAACGGCCTCCTGGAATGTCGCCAACGTCAGGGCGCCGGGTTTGGAATCGAAACGCGCCGTCGAGCCGGAGCTGGATATCCCGCGCTGCTCCACCTTCGGCTCGATCACCTTGCGCATGAGGGTGGCCAGTTCGTCGCCGGAAAGCGTATCCGAGGAATCAGTGAGCAAGTATTGCCCCGGCGTTTCACCATCCGAGGCCTTCGCCGCAGCGAGCTTGTCCGCCGCGGAAAGCAACCAGCCCACGGCCGATAGTCCGTTGCTCCGCCGGTCGGCGGAGACCGCCTCGCGGATTTCGTCGTCGGACATCTTCACGCCCGGCTTGAGATCGAGCTGCACGCTCGTCCCCCCGAGGAACTCGATGTCATACAGGCGCTCCCTGTCATACACGCTGGTGGCGATGAAGATGATGAGGCCCAGGGACACCGCCACACCGGAGATTGGCAGGAAGTAACGGCGCAGGCCGACCCAGTCGATTTTCGGAATGCCGATCAGCTTACGCATGTGCAGGTCGCTCAACCACCCTTTTGAAATCAGTGTGTTAAAGGTCAACCGAGTGCAGAACAGGGCGGTGAACATGCTCGTCATCAATCCCAGTCCAAGGGTGATGGCGAAGCCCTTGACCTCTTCGCTGGCCACAAAGCCCAGAATCACGCAGGTCAGCAACGTGGTCAAGTTGGAGTCGAAGATGGCGGAGAACGCCTTATCGTAGCCCGCGTTCAGCGCTTTCTTGAAGATCACCCCCCGAGCGCGCTCCTCGCGGATGCGCTCGAAAATAAGCACGTTGGCGTCAACCGCCATACCCACGGTCAAGATCAGACCGGCGATGCCGGGCAGGGTGAAGGTCGCCTGCATCAGGGCCATCATCGCCAGGACGAACAACAGGTTGAGGACCAGCGCGATGTTGGCCACGCCTCCGCCGGCGATGCCGTAGTAGAACAAGATGAAAAGCGCGACCAGCGATCCGCCCCAGACGCAAGCCTTGATCCCGTTCGTCCGGTTCGTCTCGCCCAGGCTTGGGCCCACGGTCTGCTCGGACAGCGGCGTCTCCTTGAGCCGCGCCGGCAGCGAACCCGCCTCCAGGGTGCCCACCAGGTACTGAACTTGCTCCGGCGTGAACTTGCCGCTGATCTGGCAATGCTCGGTGATCCGCTCGCGAATGGTGGCATGGGATACGGCCGTGTTGTCCAGGGTGATGCACAACTGCCGATCGACGTTGGCCCCGGTGAGTTCGCCAAACTGCCGACCGCCGCGGGCGTCGAGCGAGAAGGTTACGACATTCTCTCCGGTGAGCGCGTTGCGATCGGGAAAAGCCGTGCGCAGCGCCCAGGTCTTGGCCTTGCCCGTGCCCTGCAAGAGACCGTACTCGGGGTCATTATGGATCAGGACGTAGTATCGCCCGGCGTATTCCTCGATGATCGGTAGACCGGGCAAGGTGCGCTTCGTCTCGAACTCTGTCAGGTTGTCAGTATCGGTGAACTTCAAAACGTCCTCGACGGGGAACCATCGGTAGCGGTCCCCGGCCCTGGGCCGCGGGCCGTACTTCGCAAGTTGATCGGTATATTCCTTGATCGGCCGCTTCAACTGCGGGTTCGCCGAGGCGGTGAACTCCGGCGATCCGGAGTCGCGGTCGGCGAGAATGCGGAACTCGAGCACGCCCGCCCCGCGCAGTCGCCGCTTGAGGTCCGAGGGGTCTTCGAGGTCGGCCTTGTTCGCCGCCCAGGCGTCATAGGCCGCGACCGTCTTCGTGAGCAGCTTGCCGTCGCCGCTGTCGTAATAAGGGAACTCCGTCCGCAGCTTCTCCAATTCCGCGTCACGTTTTTCGCCGGTCGGAAGGGCGACGACGTCATTGAAACGGCTCACCGGCAGACTCGTGGCCAGCAGATCGGACATGGCCTTTTCGTAATCGGCAGAGGCCGTGGCGATCGCCGCCGCGTCGCCTCCCGCTTGCGCCGTGGTATAGGCGTCAAAAGCGCTCTGCAGCGCCGCAACCAGCGGCGCCCGTTCCTGCACTCCGTGCTCCACGGCCGAGAGCCGCGCCGTTCGATCGGCTCCGCTCGCGTTAAGGGCCTCCTCCACTTCTCGCCGCTTGAGGTTCTGGGCGCTCAGGCGCTCGACGGCCTGGTTGTAGCGCTCACGGCGGACAAGGGCTTCCTTGGGCGGACGGGGCATGCGAATCTCAAGACGAGTGTTGCCCACCGGACGCCACTCAAGGTTCATCTGACCCTTGGGGTCGACGCGATCCTTGAGGATGCGCATCACCCGCGTCGAAAGCTCTCGCTGCATCGAGGGCTCCAGGCCGGTGGTGTCGATCTCAAACAGCAAGCTCGTGCCGCCGACGAGGTCGATGCCGCCTTTCAGTTTTTCGTTGGGGGGATAGAGGATGGCGAGCGAAATCACCACCAATCCGACGATGAGCAGCCACTTGATAAGCCGATTGGGATCGTGCATGGGTCAAACTCCGAAAGTTGGCGCGATAGCGCCGTCGTTGTACGTCAAATAACCGTCAAAGCAATACGCAACAAAAAGAAACAAGTGTGTCACAACGCGCTTGAACTAGAGCGCGCGCGGAGGGGCGTGGGCTTGGAGGGGGTGAGCAATGATTCCGACCGAAACCGCCGCGGTCGGACCTTGTGAAACCAGGACTACCCCACGGGTTGCCCAACGCTTCAGCGACAGAGCAATGGAATCGAGAACAGGATTGGCGTCTCTTGGCTCAGGAGGGGCGGGCCGACCCGTTTGTTCCCAGGACCCGATCCCCGCGGGATACAGGGCGACAAGTTTCACAGGCCAAAAGGGCTCGGGAGCATCGTCTTTTTCTGGTTTATTCGAATCTTCTCCATCCAACCCCTCGGAACCCGCAAGAATAGAGCAATCAGCGTGTGCAGTTTCAATAAATGCACCGAGCCTATATGCCGTCTGGCCGGCAGGGGCCAAGAGAAGAATCGGGAGCATAAGGGGAGGCCGTCGAAGGATCATATCGGGCATTATAGTGCGATTTTCCGTGGTGGCAATCGCCCGAATGAGGTGCCTGATCGGCCCATTTCTGGCCTGTGAATTTTGCTTGGGTAAGATACGACGGATAGGGTAGGCCAATCAAGGAAACCCCCCGAACGGCTCCAGCGTATCATCATCCAGCGACGATACTTACGACCGGCAATGGCCGTGGGCGTAAGAAATTGTGCCCCAGGGGAATTATTTCATGGATTTAGCGTTTTAGGCCCATATAATGGCCTTTAAAGGCGGTATTTACTGTCGGCTTGGTTTATTTGAGGAAACAGTGGAAAAAGGACAGACAAAACAACGCGTAGAAGAGCTACTATACTGCCTCTACCGGCGCCCGATCCACCCGGAGTTGTTCCACATCCATCTAGTGAAGCGGCTCCGCCAGAATCGCTACACGGCTGAGATTTGGATCATCGGCCTGGCCCATGTGGTCATCGTGCAGGCCGGAAAGCAGATTCTCACGGAATTGGTCTGCGAGGAAAACGAGCTTCTTCCCAAAAAGGGCCTGGCGACCTCTTTCCGCTTCCGCGGCGAACGCGACCATTCGCAGTCGTTTGAAAACGGCATGAAGTACATCCTTTCCACCCAGGTCGAGCGTATGACGCCGCAGCTTTTTCCCGCAACCCATCGGGACTACGTCCACTACGCCCAGAACCGCGGTTTATTCGTCTCTTTCGACGATTGGCCGCACGACGGGCTGGCCCCATTCAGTTTCATCGATTTCGACGCCCGCGACCATGAGTTGCACATTCATGCGTTCCATGCCTTCCCCGAAGAGCAGACTTTGCTCAAAACGCAGTCCATCTTCGAAATCGGCAAGCCCACCATTCCATTTCAATAGAGCGTTTCACGATCATCTGTAGAGTCACCCCTTGTGGGTGACGCCGCTAAAGCGAACTCGGTTTTGTATAACGAGCCGCGGGCTTCAGCCCGCGCGAAGCTAATGCTGCGGGTGCGTGAATCCCTTTTCGCACCAACCCCCGACCCCCGATCCCTATTTCCCCGTCGCCTCCTCCACGATCCGGATTTCGCCGTCGGTCAGGCCGTACAGCTCGTAGACAAACTGGTCGATCTGCCGTTAAATGGCCGTCTGGTTCGACGGTGATACAGGTGGCGCTACGCAACCATTTGGGGCCGATGGTGCAGAACCATGAATTGAGCGGGGCGCAGGGCTAGCGTGGCGTAGGTCCGACCGGCATCATCGCTGAACTCGACTTCGTAGGCGGCGCCGTCGAGCGATTCAACGATCGTGCCGACCTGACCCTGAACCAGTCCGCGCTCCGGTAAGTCCACGGTCAATGCGATCACATCGAGAAGTTTCGGTTCTCTCGACATCCTGCGTTCCTATTCAAACCACATAACAACTCGTAAGCCGTGGAAAATCTTCACCTTTTCGGACGATCCACGCGCTACGAATCATCACCGGGCCTTGGGGCCCATTCATCGGGAATTCTACCACAAATCGCCGCCCGAATCCATCGTTTTCGCCGGGAATCGCCTCATACCGGCGGGCAGCCGCGAGCAAGGCGTCCCGAAGCGTGCCGGACCGTTCTGGGATGAGTGCAAGCCGTTCCGCGAAAACCCGGGCCTTGTGCCGCCCTCGCGGATGAAGCGGGTTGAGGCAGTAGTCGCGCAACTTGGCAGAGTCAACGAATGCTCTTTCAGCGCCAGGCAACTTCATCGATCACACTCGTGCGAGACTTCAGCTGGTGCGTGAATCCCTTCTCGCACCCACCCCCGACCCCTGACCCCCGATCCCTACTTCCCCGTCTCCTCCTCGACGATGCCGATTTCGTCGTCGGTCAGCCCGTACAGCTCGTAAACAAGCTGGTCGATCTAGCGATCGGTCGCGTCGATCTGCCACTCGATGACCGTCTATTCACCCTGCACCTTCGCCGCGGTAAGCTGCTTGCGCAAGAAACAGCTTATTTCGTTAGATGCAGCGTCCACCAAGTCAACGCAGCGGTCCAAAGAACCTGAAACAATCCGAATGCTAGCTGGAGGAATGTGATCGGTTGTTTGTCAATGGCTTTCGACAACCAGGATCTTTCAAGTTCTGCCACTACGGCAATTCCAGCTGGTGTTACTCGGATCGCTTCACCCTCATACTTTGGACCTCCTCGATGATCGGGATCGCTAATCAGGTAATCCGGTTTTATCATACGCTGCTCCACGAGATGGTTTAGATCGTAAGATATTTCGCTGCCGCCTTCATAGCGCGGCGCATTGCGATCAATAAAGCGTTTTCCACTGCCATAGTGCTCGATAGCAAGTTCATCGGATATGGCATCTAATGGAATCCTCGTGTCGCTTCGGTATTGTGCTTCCCGTGCAAGCTGACGCAGGAGCTTCAATTGGCGTTTTTCAACAGCGGGACCCATCAAACTACTATATCCTCACCGATATTCACGTCCTCCTCCGTCAAATCGTACAGACCATGGACGAGTTGGTCGATCTGCCGGAGAACGAGGTCTATGCTATCAATCAATCTCGTACCCTTCGCACTGAGTGAGTTCCCGGTAAAGCGCGCTCAGTCGCGTCGTCATCGGCCCCACGCAGCCCGCGCCGATGGTCCGGCCATCGACTTTCACCACGCCGGCCAGTTCTCCCATCGTCCCCGTGCAAAAAACTTCCTCCGCCCGATGGACCTCGGCCAGGGACAAGTCCCTTTCATCATGCGGAATGCCATGCTCGCGGCACAAGTCCAGCACGGTCGCGCGGGTGATTCCCTCCGGACAGGCAACGACGCGACTCGTCAGCACCATCCCGCCGGATACCACGAATAGATGCGTGGCGTTGGTTTCGGCCACGAAGCCGCGAACATCCAGCATCAAAGCGTCGTCCGCCCCCGCTTGGTTGGCCTCGATCTTGGCCAGGATCGAAGGGATCAGATTCGCGTGGTGAATTCTGGGATCAAGAACGTCGGGCTGCGCGCGGCGAATGCTGGAAGTGATGAGGCTGAGACCGGTCTTGCCATAGACCGGGAGCTTGTGTTCGGCCAGCACGATCAACGTGGGGCCGGATTGATTGAGGCGCGGGTCCATTCCCGAAGTGATCTTGACTCCGCGAGTCAGCGTCAGACGGATGTGGACTCCGTCGGTCATCTTATTCGCCGCCACAGTCTTACGGATCTGCTCGATGATTTCTTCGTGCGCCGGGATTATCCCAAAGGCCAGGGCGACAGCCGATCGGCGCAGCCGGTCCAGGTGTTCAATAAGTTTGAAAATGCGGCCGTTGTAAAGCCGCAGCCCCTCCCAAACCGCGTCGCCGCCCTGCACCGCCGAATCGAAGGGGCTTATGCCCGCCTCGTCGCGATGGACCAGACGCCCATTGATGTTGATCAGGAGGTCTTTGTTCTTCGGATTGAACGATTGGAGCATGTCTAACCTTCATTGCTTAGTCGCTAAGCCTCGAAAACCGTCAGATATTTGTGATACCTGAACCGCCTTCCCCAACGTTTGCCGGATGCCTCGCGAAGAATCCCTATCTGAACCAAGTCGGCGACCAGACGGTCGGCCGTTGGTTGCGATTTGCGCAGCCGATTCTGGACTACGCGTGAAGTCACCACAGGGCGCTCTATGAGCAGATCAAGGAGGTCCAATGCCGCACCCGCGCGCCTTCCAAGCTTGTCGCGGACCTTCGCGGCGTCGTTTTCTCGTAGAGCGATGATCTGCCGTGCCCGCATCGTTGCCTCAGCGGCCACCGTTGACACGCCGCTCAAAAAGAACCGGATCCAGCCTTCCCAGTCGCCGTCGGTACGGACGGCCTGCAATCGTGCATAGTATTCGTCCCGCTGCCGCTTGAAGAAATGAGACAAGTACAGCAACGGCCTGGCCAGTTCTCCGCGCGCAGCCAAGAGGAAAGTGATCATCATTCGCCCCAGCCTTCCGTTGCCGTCGAGGAAAGGGTGAATGGTTTCAAATTGCGCGTGAGCTAGGCCGATTTCGATCAGGAGCGGCATCTCCTTGGGCGAGTTCAAGAACCTTTCCAGATCGCTCATGGCTTGGCGCATTTCCGCGGCCGGAGGCGGAACGAAGCGTGCATCGGCAGGGCTCGATCCGCCGATCCAATTCTGCGAGCGACGAAACTCTCCCGGAGTCCGCGACGGCTCGCCGCCCCGGACTCCCGCCATCAACTCGCGATGTACCTCACGCAACACTCGTGAACAAACCGGTAACGACTCCAACATTCCGATTCCGACCCCTAGGGCGCGTGCGTAGTAAATGACCTCGCCCAAGTCGACCGTGCGTTCCGCATGGTCTTCCGCCGCCTCGTAGTCGAGCAGCTCGGCGAGCGAGGCTTGCGTCCCTTCGATCTGGCTTGAGAGTACGGCCTCCTGTTTGATGTAAAGCGATACAAAGCGATCCGGATCAGGCACAAGTAGAGAGACGCTATCTAATCGCCCCAAGTTGGCAGCCGCCTGCCCCAACAATGATTGCGTCGCTTCGTCATACGCCAGCGGGGGTTGCGGCGGCAGCTGCTTGGGTATGAACGCTTTGAAACCGCCGGGCTGCGCGATGAACACTCCTGCTCTTTGGGTGCGGGCTTGGGGCAAAAAAGTTTCCTTATGAAGCTTGTCGATAATTATAAGGTTCGGGCGATAACTTTATAAAGGTCCATCGGCAATCGCAAGGGACCTTATGAAGGGTTCCTCACCGGGTTGCTCGGTTATCAGGCGGCCACCGAAAGCCGCATGGCGTGGAGCTCTTCGTAGCATTTTTTGCACTCGGCGAGCAGGGGCAAGAGCTGCGAGGGGACGAGGTCGCTTTTCGCCTGATAGGGCGCGAATTCGGTGGATTTTTCGACGGTGTCATACCAGTGCTTCGCCCAGATGCCGTCGGTATCGCGACGCCCCGCGGGCCAGCTCAGCATGGCCACATCAAACGTCACACCGACGGCGTCGCAAAGCCGCTCGAGCATGGGACGCGGCGCTTCGAGAACGTCGCGGGCATCCACAATGGGCGGCACACGCCCCGTTTTCTCGCGCACCGATCGGACGATCTCCAGTTGCTGCGGCAGCCCGGTGTCCTCCAAACGAGGGTGGGGCAGGTTCTTCATCAGCGATGTCAGCATTTCGCGCGGATCGCGAATCAAAAAACCGTTGACCAAATTGTCCAACCACCCGCGGTCGATTTCGGGAAGCAAATGGTGGGCCATGTGCTTTTGATAAAAGATCGCCTTTCCTTCGGGAACCGGCCCGGTCAGCCGGGCGATCACTTTCCGCCAATCGGTTTCGTGGTGCGCAAGGACCTCGTCGCGCCCCGGATGGTCGATCCCCGTCGCCTGCAGGTAGTGGGCGTATAGTGGCTCGTCACAGACGAAACAGTCCCGGCGGTTTCCCCAGGAGCGCATCATGGCCGTGGAAATATTTCGCGGTCCCGACCAGATGGCGAGTCGCAACGGCGCGTTCAAAGGATTCCTCCTCCACGGGCACCCGACATTTTTCCGCCGGACGCGCGTGGATCGAAGGATATTACCACGGGTTGGATACGTGGCACGCCACGCCGGTCCGGTCCAGATAGTCCTGGTGGTATTCCTCGGCAGGCCAGAAGGTCCTGGCCTGTTCGACTTGCGTCACGATTTTCCGGTCGCGGTAACGAGCATTTTGAGAGAGTTCCTTAATGAACGCCTCCGCCTCTTTTCGCTGTTGGTCGTTGGCGTACCAAATGCCGGATCGATACTGCGTGCCGACATCCGGCCCCTGTCGATCCTTCTGCGTCGGATCGTGCATGGCGAAAAACGCCTCCAGCAATCGGCGATAGGTGATGCGCTTGGGATCGAAAACAACCTTGACCGTTTCGGCATGGCCGGTGGTGTCGGTGCAAACCTGCTTGTACGACGGATTGTCCACGCTTCCCTGCATGAATCCGCTCACCGCGTCGGTCACTCCCGGGCCCAACTGAAAGTAATGCTCCAGGCCCCAGAAACACCCGCCCGCGAAGTAGGCGACTTCTCCCCCTGCTACAAGACCGCTTTTCGGCGGCAAGGGCTCACCCTTTTCGTAGAACGTCATCGACGCGGAATTGAGACAATAGCGCAACCCCGTCGGCGGAGGCCCGTCGGTAAACACGTGTCCGAGGTGAGCTTCACATCGAGCGCAGTTGATCTCCTGTCGGACCCTGCCCTCGCTGTTGTCCACCCGCTGCGTGACGTGGTCCGGGTCGAACGTGGTGTAGAAACTCGGCCAGCCGGTCCCCGAATCAAACTTATGATTGCTGGAAAACAGCGGCAGGCCGCACACGATGCAGGTGTAAACGCCCTCTTTCTTGTTGTCCAGCAACCCGCCGCAGAAGGGGTGTTCGGTGTCGGCCTGTTGCGTAATCTTGTACGCTTCGGGATCGAGTTTGGACGCCAGCTCCGCCACGGCCTCGCGCGAAAGCGGTGTAATGTCATAGCCGGACTTCGATTGTCGAGACTTCATCGCCTGCCCTTTCGTTCCTTCTTTCGATTCTGTCATGACGCTGGTTTGCGTCTCTTCGCCCCCCGCGGCCCGACTTTCCTTGGGAGCACTCGGGCTGCAACCGGCCACGAACAACGCCGCCATCGACGTGACCGCGACCATTCGACGACACAAGCTACTACCCATGGCAATTCCCTTCAATGAAGCCGATGCGCCGACCATCCGGTTCTCCCCGCCGAAAGGCGGTTTCGACTCGATTCATGCCGGTTTTACGGTTGAAACTCCAACCCGGTTCTCCGTACCCGCCCCCCTTGACCGGGAGGAATGCATAGTACCCGGTTGACGGCCGGGACGAATTGCCCTATTTGGACGATTCAATACCGGATGAGGGACAGGCCGTGGGCGTGCGACCGGTGGCATGGGCGGAGTTGTACAATATCGTGGGTAAACTTCCTTTCGTTGCGGGGCTCTTTTGGAAGACCCTGGCCATCGTCGTGGTCCTGGTCATCCTTGCATGGTATCTCATCGTCCGGTTCGGCGGATACGAGATGATCGCCGCCGACTACGGCGGCTCGGCCATCAGCGCGGTCCTGTTCGCCTATTTGATTCACCTGTGGATGATGCCCGGCGGTCCGGATCACGATCCCCAGGAATAAGCTCTGTCTCAAAACTGTAGCGCCACCCCTTGTGGGTGGCGCGGAACCGCTTGAATCGCGCAGCGAAGGCGCGCCTGTTCGACAGTTCCTTGTCGTCTTAAGTCAGAGCCTGGCCGACGGAACAGGCAGCAGGGCCACGAACAACATCAGCGGAATCATCGGCACGCGAAACCGCGGATCGGTCTGCGGCGTCGTCGCAAGCAACAAGGCCAGCGTACACGCCAGCGGAAAGTAGACCGCTTCGAACCCGAACCGCCTTCGCGCCAATCGAACTGCGACTCCGACAACGATGAGCAAGTACGCCCCGCCCACCGCCGCGGATCGGAGTCGATGAACCTCCACGCCGTTGGGCGGCCAAAGTGCCAGATCAAGCGGAAAGGCGAGGATCGATCCGCACCGCGCCAAGCAGCATTCGATGGTGCTCAACGGTGCCTCCAGGAATTGTTTCACGGCGATGGTCGCCAGTTCAGCGGAGATGCGGAACGAATCCACCGACGACTTGTTCCCCTGCGCGAGATTGGGCCAGGTCAACTCCCGTAGCCGTTCGACGGGCAGATCGTGAAGTCTGTCACGGAGCGCTTCGTCGATCGACTCCCAGATCGGATGGGGTTGGTCTCGCCGCTCCTCGCTCAACGACGTTTCCAGATACCGGTCGGCGGTGCGATTCTGTCGCCACAACTGGACTTCCGTCGCCTTGAAATAGGCGAGCACGATCCCGCTTTGATGCGAAAGCGCAAATCGACTGGCGACCTGTTGGTTCCGGATCATCCACGAACCGATCACCGTAGCGCAGAAAATAAGAAAGACGGCCCCGCACCAGGTCCCCCGCGCGCCTCCACCCACGGGTCTTTCCTGCCACCGGATCGCACGCGAAACGATTGTCCCGCCCAATAGGGCCACAGGGACGAGAATCGTCCCCGGCCAGGTAAGGACCAGGAATCCGCACAGCCCGCCCAACAGTCCGAACCAGCGCAATTTGCCGCTTCGCACCGCCCTGGACCACACAACCCACGTCAACAGGATCAGGGTCAACAACCATGTCGTGGAAAGCAGCCACAGGGAGTAGTACAAATGGTACGGTTCGATCAGGAAAAGAAGGGCAGCGAAGCCCGCGCGGGAATCGCTCATCCACTCCCGCGCCGCGCGAAACACCAGCAGCACATTCAGAATGGACAGAACTTGTTGAACCAGGACAAGCGCGGCGGCGTACTCTCCGACTAGTAGCATGGTCAAGGCCAGGAAAAGAGGATATCCCGGCGTTCGCCAGGTATCAGGCTCAAGGGGCGGCGTCTGGGACTGGCTGAATGCGCCGTGTTCGACGATGTTCCGCGCGATGGCGTGGTACTCGCCGCAGTCGAGCGAGTTAAAGGCGAAGCCGTCGATCGCACCCGTCTTCCAGAAGGCCGCGAGGAGAACCGCTCCGTGGACGATCAAACCGGCCCCAGTCAGCGTGACCATCCACTGTCGGTACGTATGCATCGTGTCAAGATTCTAAAACTTATCCCAAAACCGTGCGAGCCGCGAACTTCAGTTCGCGCGGACCCTTCAATTCCCTGGAGCGGCGCTGTGTTCTGCACGTCCGAACATCCGCAAGTCGAGTTTTGGGATAGCCCCTAGCATGATCGCGAGCGGTGGCGCTTGCACGCGGCGCGGGGGAAACGAAAACAGGACCACCATGCGCCATTCGGCCGGCGCGATTGCAACCCTTTGAAGAATGGCTTCGGCAGTGTGTGGCACCGGCTTCCAGCCGGTGAAAACATGGACTGAAAACCCGCGCCGCACTTATTCAACGGACTTCTACGGCTCGTCCACGGACTTCGCCGCGCCGCGGAAATACTTGAACCACCAGGTATCGAAGCGACTGTTGATTTGGTCGAACAATGGAACTATGCGCTGCACACTTCGTACATTGTTTTCCGGGCAGCGACCGATGGTCGCGTCGAGAGTGAGCGTCTCCATCCCCCGAACCACCGTGAGGCGCACCTTGGCTCCGGGTGCGTTCTGGCGGATCAAGTCGCTAAAGCGATCGGTGATCTCACGACCCGTACCCTTAATCGGTACTTCATTGAGAGCGATGATGACGTCTTCCTCCCGCAACCCGGCCTTGGCGGCCCCGGTGTTGGGAATAACTTGCTTCACCAGGACGCCGGTTTCAAGTTCCACGCGACGCGGACCCCTGCCGTCCCTCGGCTCGTAGGGCGCCAGACCGATCCCCAGAAACCCGTTCTGGTCAAAGACGTACCGGTTCAAATAGGCCGTGCGCACCACCTGTTCGACGCGCAGCCGTATTTCCAATTCGTCGGTTTGCTCATACGTCGTCCTCAGCCTGGCGAAGGCGGGCGCGCCGATCTCGATCAGGGCGTTGGTCGCCTCTTCACGCTCCTTGTATTGGGGAGAGCCGAGCAACCCGATCAGCCGGTCGACATTGGCCGCCTCCTCCTCATTCAGCGGAAGCCGAAATTCGTCATCGTTCAACGGTCCCAGCGGCGGGGGCGCGGGCAAAGCGGGAAACGGCTGGGCTTGGCCGAGCACCGACGCGGCGAAACACCACGACAGCAGGAGGACGCACGTTCGGATGTTGCCTGAATTATTCATGTCCGTCAGAGCTACGGGCGCAAGCCCGTTGACATTGAGTTCCGCCGGACTTGCGCCCTCGGCTAACGTATCGTTCCGGTTCCCCGGATCGCGGTAATAGCGCATGAATCCTACATCTACCTTCAATCCGCGCCAAGGCACGACCTTGCATGGTCCGATACTTAAGCCCTCCCGCAACTTGTGCCGACAGATAGGGTATCAGGACGGGGCGATCCAAGCTGGACAAGCCCGTGATTCCGGAGAGAATCGTCCCCGGCGCGGGTTGAACGAGACTCCCCGGTCCCGACGCGTCGGGAGTGGTGCGAGAACGGTAACCGATTGATGCGGCTGAATTCGTTCGGAATAGCCCTGGCTGTACTTTTTGTCGGGGCCTCCCATGCGGCGGCGGGCGACAACGCCATCCCCGGCATTGCCGCACACCTGCGAGCATCCCAGCACATTTCCATCAACCAGCCGATTTGGGTCCAGTTCTCCATTGAAAACACCACCGACGAGCCGGTGACCCTGACCGTCCCCGGTTGCGAGCCTGCCATCCCATCGCCGGAAATGGGGCTTCCTTTGTCTCACGTGTTCAGCGGCGGAGCCTCATCGGGCATCCAGGTCACCACCGAATCAGGGCGCCAATGGGACCAGCCCATCGGCTACCGAACGCCCACCCAGGCGCCGATTCTGCTGCTGGCCCCGCGCAGCACGGTCGGAACGACCCTCGACTTGCGGGAGTATTTTCCCTCCCTCCGCGGCGCCGGTCAGTTTCGCCTCTCCTGGAAGCCCTACGCGGCCGGAGCGATCAGCGAAACCGTCCTGCTGACCATCGCCCCGCGCAAGCAGGTGGAGATGGAGACGGACGACGGCACCTTGACGATATCATTATATTACGACGAGGCGCCGCAAAACGTGGCCAACTTTCTGGATCTCGCCAAATCGGGCTTCTACGCCGGCAAGATGTTCCATCGCCTCGAACCGGGGTACATGATTCAGGGCGGCTGTCCCCGCGGCGACGGGACGGGCATCCGCCTGGACGGCAAGCGCGTCCCCGCCGAATTCAACAACCACGCCCACCGCAAAGGCACGGTTTCCATGGCCTTGCTCGATGACGACCCGGACTCCGGCAGTTGCCAGTTCTTCATCTGCAATACCCGGCAGAAAGATTGGGACGGACGCTACACGGTTTTTGGCGAGCTTACCGGCGACACATCGTTCCAGACTTTGGACCTCCTCATGGCCGGCCCGGTCGATGATCACGGCCGTCCCAAACGCCCCCTCTACATTCGCGCCGTACGCGTCGTCGACGCGCCCGCCGGAACGCAGTAGAGCGACACTCCCTAGATCTACCCCAAATCCGTGTGAGCCGCGAACTTCAGTTCGCGCGGACTTACGGCCATAGAGCCCGCTTCGGCGTCTGGCAGGGTGTTACACGATTTTCGATATTGCTCCAACAAGCAACAATTGCGGAATCAGGGGTCAGGGATCGGGGATCAGGGGCCGGGGTTCAAACGATGAAAATCAAGTCGTACCGGGACCTCGAAGCATGGGAAAGGGCGATGGATCTGGTCGAACGCGCCTACCAAGTGACCCAGTCGCTACCCGCCGGCGAGCGGTTCGGGTTGGTCAGTCAGATTCAGCGTGCGGCGGTGTCAATTCCATCGAACATCGCAGAAGGACATGGGCGAATACACCGCAATGATTATCTCCGACACTTGTCGATAGCCCGAGGCTCGCTGATGGAACTGGAGACGCACGTGACGATCGCGGTGCGCCTGAAACGGATTCGCCGCGAGACGGCGATTCCGTTGTGGGAACTTGCTCAGGAAGTCGGTCGGCTACTCAACGGTTTGCTCGCGGCGTTGAAAAGGAAACCGGGGTCCTTGGATAAGGAAACAGAAACCCGGGGCCAGTGAAAATTAGACTCGTCGTTACCCGACCCCTGACCCCCGGTCCCCGACCCCCCGCCCCGTCACGGCGGGCACGCCTCGATCCCAGAATAGGGGTACGCACGTTTCTTGAACGCATCCACCGCCGAAACGACGTCGAGGGCATTGATGGCGGCATTCGGCTGCAGGATCGCGGGCTGCATCTGGGCATACGCTTTCGTCGGCGCCCCCATCGCACTCTTGAACTTGTTCACCAGACTGGTGATATCCAGCGCGTCCGGCTGGTTGGTGGTGGACGGCGGATTGAAGGGCAGCTCAAGGTCGCCCCAGCGAGCGGTGGCCAGGGGCAGCGCCGCGGAATAGTTTCCGCCGCCCCCGTGGATGTCGCAGTCCGAGTCAATCGCCTGCACATGGTAGATCGAACTGGGCATGACCTCCGCTCCAAAGACGTGTACGACTCCCTCCACCGCCCAATCCGTGTAATAAGGAGTGCACTGCAGCGCCGCGGCGCGGAAGGTGGGTTGGGGGGTGTTCCCCTCGGGGAAGTCAGCGGGCGGTCCGACCCAGCGGTATTCGCCTTCATGCGCGGAAAAGTCGGTCGGCGGATACGCCGGCAGGTTCGGAGGATCCGGGTGCTGCAATGAGGTCAAGCTCACCCGCAGGGCGGTGAGCCTGCCGGCGTTGCTGCCCACCAACGAAATATAGCGGTTCTTGAGGTTGGCATCAGGTCCGGCCAGGGGCGGGTCCACGGGTTCGCAGCAATCATCGGGAATCGTGTTGTTGTTCTCGTCCACGGAGTAGCCCAACAACAGATCGCACTCGTCCGGGACCCCGTTCGGCTGACAATCCAGACTTGTTTCCAGCAGGATGTCGCAGTCATCCGGCGTGCCATTGCCGTTGCAATCGGGTTCGCACTCGTCAGGGATGCCGTTGTCGTTGCAGTCCATGCTCCCGCCGCCGGAGATGTCCTCCCCGTCGCCGACGCCGTTGCAGTTGCAGTCCGCGTTGGCCCCCGCGCCGTGAGTCGAGGTGAGCAGCTCAAAGGCCAGGTTTGTGGTGGAACAGACCGGCAGCGCTTCACTCCACGGCCCGTAAAGAAGGTCATTGCCCGACACCACAAAGGCGCTGGAGTACGCGGCGTACGCCCCGTACACATAACCCGTCGTATGCCAACCCCAGAAATCGCCGCTCGCGGCGCCGCCGGTCAACGACTCGATGCAGTCGCCGAATGGATCTTCCTGATAACGAACGCCGATGACCGCCTGAATGCCGATCTCATAGTCGAAGCAGAGTTCCTCCAGAAACAGCTTGGGCTGCGCCGGAACAAACGCGCTGCGGCTGTCCGCCTCGGCCTGGAGCAGGCAGCAGTCCGCCAGCGCCGCCTTGTACTCGTTCACCTCGCTGGGAGGATCACAGACCCCGATGGTCTTCGGTGTAACCGTCACGATTTCGGTGCGGCAGAAATAAGTGCCGAGCGAAGCCGCTGCCGGTTGACCCTCGGTCAGCGGTTCATGGAAGCTGATGAACCAGCCGTCGGGCTGCACCGCCGGATCAAGTTCACTGCCCCACCATCGCACGGCGCGGATCGGCCGCCCATCGGAAGCAAAGTCCTCCGCGAGCACCAGGTTCGGCGATAAGTCCGACCAGTCGATGTTGGAGGCGATATCTTCGCTGTCCACGGTGGGAAGCTGGCTGAACAACTCTCGTTCAGGGTCGCAGGTGTCGTCGTAGCCGTCGTCGTTGCTGTCGCCGACGCAAGTGGTATCCGGTCCCGCCCACAGTCCCTCCATACCCGCGCACTCGTCTTCTCTCGAACTCACACAGTCGGTGGGCAACGGGAGACAACAGGCGCCCGGACAGGAGCATCCGATCTCCAACTCATAGACCCCGCGACTCGCCGCGGTCCGTGCGGACATCTGCACGTAGTACGTTTCGCCGATGGTCAACCCGGTGATGCAGACCCTGGACAATCCGGGTGCTCCGCATCCGCCGTCCTCGCTGCATGCGATCTCCACGAGCGATCCGCAATCGCCCGAATAAACGGCGAAGGTGGAGTCCTGCGCGCCGCTGCCGCAGGTGGAGACGCTGGCCGATGTCGAAGTCGCCATGAAACGATACCACAACGTCCCTTCATGGGCCGTCCCGCTTCCGCAGCCATACGCCGGATTCGGCGGATTGCTCACGTCGGAGTTGTCCGAACCCTTGCGCCCGTTGCAATTCATGTCCCATGCTTCTTCACAGGAGGTATGCGCCGGCGGATAGTCCCACCCGATGGCGTCGAACATCGCGCTGTCGGCCGAGCGGTAGAAATCGGGGTAAAACGTCTCGCCGGAACTGAGAGAGGGGTCCATGATAAACGCGCCCGGATTGAAAGCCCTGAAATGCGACGCCTGGTTAGGGTCTCCATCGGACATCTGGTATTCCAGGGTGATTAGGTCCGAGTTGACGTCATCGTCTGTCCCGGGCGCGTCTTGATCCACCATGCGCGCCGTGGTGCTGAACTCGGTCAGCGTGTCCGGGTTGTAGTCGCCGATTCCGTCGCTCCTTTGGAACCGGTAAATGTCCAGGGCCTCCATGTCGTTGGTGCGGCCATCCGCCCCAGAGACAAATCCCAAGGCGTGCCCGACTTCATGGGCAAACACCGATTGAAAACAGTACATCCCAAAGGAAACCCCGTCTTGCGGTGCGTAGTCCCAGGAAAAGTTCGAGCTAAACGTCATCGACGCCGCGGTTCCCGAAACCGACCCGATCGCCGCCCGGAAGTTCGCCCGGGTAAGGAACACGCGATCTTCATTGGTGACCGTGGCGCTGTTGCCATTGTAGCGGACCGGGATGGTGCTGGTGACGGGAAGGTAGTCCTGAATCGTGTCACTGGGATCCATGCCCGCTTGCAGGGCGTCGCGCACGGTGGGCCACGTGGCGTTGGTGTACGAACTTCCCGTGGAGCCGAGGACATTCGGTGCAAGGGGAGCGAATCCTACATTGATCACCACCGTCACCGGATCGCTGAATTGCGCTTCGAGGTATTTCTCAACGGCCGCAATCGCATCGGACGCTCCGGGAGGCAGCGCCGTCGTGATGTTGAAGATCAGATCGAACGTGGCCGGTCCGCCGGCCACCACGCCCTGGTCCGACCCGGCCCACGGATTCGCCGCCGCGGCCTCGTTCGACAATTGGGCGATCTGTCGAAGGTCCTCCACCGTCAGGTTGGTGGTGTCACTGCCGCACATCGGCCGCCACACCGTTTCCGTGGAGACTTCGACTTCGGACCCGTCGGCATAAAGAATGCTTCGCTCCACCGGTCCGGACTCGACAAGGGTCGGAGAAATCAGCCGCCGTGGTGCAGGGTTTGGGGCGGCTTCAAGACCAACCGGAACGACGATCAAGAGGACGAGCGCGAACGACAGCAGGGAATCATGTCGAATTAAGGCATGCAGGGTAGAACCTATCCCAAAACCGTGCGAGCCGCGAACTTCAATTCGCGCGGAATCTGGGAATTCGCGGCCTTTCGGCCTATTTGACCCTTCTCCTGCGATCGGTAAAAACGTTTTGAAATAGCTTCCAGTTCGACCATTCGCCATGTGCCTTTCCACCTCCATCATTCCCCCGAACGTTCCTTCGCACACGGGCGGGTTCTTTGGTCAGCCCCCTCTGCCTTCCAGTGATACATTATAAGCCTCTCGTACCCCGCTCGACAACACACCCGCCCAGGTTTGACATGGGCCCGGAATTCGCGATATGAGCATGGTCATGTGCTATTATGGGTCGCTTGGGCGTGCTCGAACCGTTAGGGGGAGGGCGAGCCTCCCGGCGAGCCATGGATCAGCAGGAAGTTCACTCGCTCGTTTGCTCGGTTAGCTGATTTTGCACCTAGTGCCGTTCCCAAAAAGGTCGACCGAGATATCGCCCCAAAGGGGCGAAACAGGTAAGCCCAGGGCAACGCCCTGGGAATCAAGGGGCAACACCTGGGAAAAGCCCTGTAAGGGCGCGACAAGACGTATGTGAAAAAACCGGAATAACCCTTCTTGAAACGGCACTAGTTTTTGGAATGGTATTGCATGCAAACAAAGACCCGGATCGCCTTGGCCGAATCGGACCGCGACATCGACCGTTGCTTCGTTGTGATGCACGAGCTGCGCACCCACCTGGAACGCGACAAGTTCGCGGCCCAGGTCCAACGACAGATGAAGGACGGCGGGTATCGCCTCGCCTACCTGGAGTCCGTCGGCGAGATCAAGTCCGTCGCCGGGTTTCGCTACGGCGAGTATCTCGCCTGGGGCCGGATCATGTACGTGGACGACCTGGTGACCCTCGCCGCCGAGCGCTCGAAGGGCTTCGGCGAACAGCTATTCGACTGGCTGGTGCAGCAGGCCGCGGCCCATGGTTGCGACCAGTTCCACCTCGACAGCGGCGTCCAGCGCTTCGCCGCCCACCGCTTCTACCTCCGCAAGCGCATGGATATCACCTCACACCACTTCGCCCTCAAAATGCGCTGACCGATTGGGCATTGAGCAATTCAAACCCTCAACCAGCCTTGACCAGAGGAGGGCGAGCCTCCCGGCAAGCCCTGGCTCAGCAGGAACTTCGCCCTCCCTTCGGCATCGTAGCCCGCCTTGTTTGTCATTCCTGCGAAAGCGGGAATCCAGCTCTAATCGCCTATGGACTCCCGCATGCGCGGGAGTAACGAACAATCCAAAACTAACATTTGCGGCCCTGCCGCCTGGGATCAGCGTCCGATGATCGTCAATGCCGCCGAACCATCCTGGCCGACAAGAATCACGTAGCCGGCCCCGCTGATCTGCCAATGCGGGTGATAGGGCGTGGAGCCTTGATAGACCAGCTTCGTCGTCGCCGATTCAAAGTCCGGCGCCTTCACGCCGTTCTTGTCCAGAACTTCACGCGCAATGGCGCGGGCCCGATCTCGCGATACCGGCGGGTACACCACCGCCTGTTCGACCCAGGCTGCCTCGCTGAAGCTGCCGGTGTCCGCATTGATGAGGACGACGATCGCCGTGTTGGCGTCGCCGTCACCCTTCGCCTCCAGGAAGGGAACCGCGAAATAATCCAGGTCCCCGCTTCGTTCCACCAGCAGCGGCGTGCCTGGTTTCGTTTGTGACCAGCGCGCGGCAAAGGCATCATCATAGGGTATGAGTTGCTCGGACACGCCGTCGATCGCGGCCTGCACAACCCACGCATTCGCGGCTTCGAGCACCGCCGGCGTCGGGTCCTTAGCCGCCCGCAATAGATCAACATCCGTCTTGGCCGGTTCAATGAATCGAAGCGGCGAGGGCACGATGGTCAGGACTTTTTCATGGACGGCATCGGGAGGCTCGACAATGGCGACGTATTTTCCGTCATATGCGTCGCCGGTGGTCAAAGGCAGATAATAAGTCGCCAGCAGTTCCGCGACCGTCTTGTAGCTGTTCTCTCCAATTCCGCCGAATGCGGAAGGCAGAGGATCGTTCACCCAGAAACCGAACACATCCAGGGGATCCGGCAGCGGGTACGCATCCTCACTGGTGTGAATGCCGCGAACCGCCATCCAGTTCGAGTAATCGCCGTACGCCGGAATGACGCCGGGAACGTGGAGCGGGTGGCCCGGTTCGTGACCGCCGACCGTGCCGATCTCGTAGGCGACCCACTGCGCCACTTGTTTGAGGATTTCCGTGCTGTCCGTGTCCTGACGAATCGAGAAGTTGTAGCCGAACTGCGAGTAGGGCAGCGGGCGGTTGTTCTGAATCGTGGCCCTCATCCCCACGGGATCGAACACCGTGAGTGACGCCGTGGCATTCTGGCTGATGCCGTAGGCGTACAAGGCCGACTGGTCGTCAAAAAGCAGCGGCGGCGTCGGATCGATGTCACTGTCCCACCAGATGTAGTTGAGCAACATCTGAGCGACGGCCGCTCCCGAATAATCGTTGTGATTGGGTCCGTCGGCTTCATACATGGGGAAGTCCGCCAGATCGAGATAGAACTCGTCGAGCACCAGGTCCATGGCAATCCCGCCGGCCAGAAGATCAGCCTGCGTGACGACACGGTCCGTCACGTTGATGAACTCGACGCCGTCCTTGGCAATGTATCGCAGCGTATCCCCGTCGCTGACCTCCGTAGTCGTATCAAGATCGAGCGTGTAGTCGTTGTTGTTGGTGCCGGCCGTGAAGCTTGCGCCCGAATTGAGGTTGATCACCTGCACCGCGACGGTGTTCACCGGGTTGGTCATGGCCACGTCGTAGAAGCACGAGCCGGAAAGCGTCAGGGTATCCGGCATCGCCGCCTGCGCCGCGCCGAAGGCGTTGACGATCCCCCAGCCGTAGAGCGTGTCGTAACCGGCGGCTCCGCGGTCGGTGCAGGTGCTGTTCATGATTTGCTCGACGTCGGCGGGAAGAAGCGTGTCATCGACGGAAAGAACCAGGGCGGCCACGCCCGCGGCATAGGGAGAGGCGAAGGACGTTCCGTCGATCAATACATAATCGCCGCTGACGTATCCCGCGGACCCTGTCCGATCGGTGGAGCCGATCTCCTGCCCAGGCGCCACAAACGCCAGGCCGTTGCCGAACGTACTGAACGAGGCTTTGTTTCCAAAGCGATTGATCGCGCCGACGGCGTTGACCGTCGGGAGACTGGCCGGATATCCGATCACGCTGGTGCCGTCGTTGCCGGAGGCGGCAAAGTGGATGATCCCCGCGTCACGTGTCTGCTGGTACTTGGTGGTGATTGATCCCGAGGGGCCGAATCCGTTGCTGTTGTTGGTCACTCTGGCCCCGATCGTCTGGGCATGTCCGAGGGCGTTGACGAACCAACTGATGGCAAAGCTCCCCGTCCCGGGGCAGGGAGTCCCCAGATTGGCGATGTTCCACTTCGCCGCGGCAACTTTGCAGTTGGGGGCCGAACCCACGACCCCGAGGCTGTTGTTAATGGTGGCCGAGGTGCATCCGGCCACCGCCGTGCCGTGATTGTCGCATTGATTGAACGGTCCCCCGCCCGTGCCGCTCCCCGTGAAATCCGCGCCGGGTATCTGGTTGATGTCCGGATGATTCTGCTGCGTGCCGTCGTCCAGGATCACGGTGATGATCGCGGGATCGCCGGTTGTCAAATCCCACGCTTCCGGGCAGTCCATGTCCATGTCCACCGTCCCCCCGCTTTGCCCCGTGTTGTGCAACCCCCAAAGTATGTTGAAGAACGTGTCGTTGGGAATCAGGGACTTCCGGGTGGTCAAGATCATGTCCGGCTCGGCAAACAGGACGCTCGGATCCGCGGCGATGGCGTTCGCCAGCTCAAGGACCTTGAAGCCGTCGCGCGTGTGGCACCGGATGCGATAGACGCCGGGCATACCCGCCCAATTGGCGGACTCGATTTGTCCCGCGCCCATCTTGGCCAGCAACGCCTCGGCCGCGTCGGCGCTGGTTTTCTTGTCGAACCCGACGTGAAGGTATTGTGTCATGATGACCGGATCGCCTCGACCGTCGAGGAATACCGGGGACGCAAAGCCGATATCGTTGTCCGCGGCGATGGACGACAGCAGACGCTCGGCCGCCGCCGCATCCCGCGTCAGGTTGCCGGATGCCGCCACCCACATGGAGGGCACCTGCGATTTCGAGAGCGCCTCCGCCTTGATGCCGAACTTGGCGGCGCTGGTCGTGAGCGCGGCGCCCGGGTTCGCCTTGGGCGCACTCTCAAAAAGTGCGACCCGCGTGGTGTCGCAATTCAGCGAGACCTTCTCCTTGAAGTAGTGGTAGCTGTAATTGGGCGGCGCGTTGTTCTGCCCCGCGACCGCGATCGGCATGGCGAGGAAAGATAGGGGCGTAAGGATTCGTGCGGCGATCCGTGAGTGCATCATCAACATAATTGATTCTCCTGATAGCCGAGGTTTCCAATGTGAATTCTTCCCGCGAGACGCACGCGGGCCGGGCGGCGATTGTACCGAGCCCCTCTGCTCGCCACAACACTTTTTTCATTTTCTTTTTTGGGACAAACTCGAAGATCATGTAGCGCCACCCTTTATGGGTGGCGTATTGCTTTCGTTCACCGCGTCGAACTCGAACATCATCTAGCACCGCCCTTTTAGGCAACGCCGTGAACTGAAGAATTCAGGCCCAACGGGCCGCTACATGAAAGCCCAGGGCAACGCCCTGGGTAACGAGAGCATTGCGAAAATGAGCCCTGAAAGGGCGAGACAACGTGCTCAGTTCACGGCATTGACTATTAGAGACGGTGCCCGAGTAAATCTCTGATGCCGCTCAGGTTGCGAGAATATTCTCGTGCGACCGACTAAGTGCAGATTTCGTAATCCTGTGGCTTCGTGTAAGGCGCCATTGGGCCTGGAGGGATTCGAACCCCCGACCAAGCGATTATGAGTCGCCTGCTCTAACCGCTGAGCTACAGGCCCCGGCGAACTCACATTGCATCAGCGCCCCTGCGGACCGTCAACCGAGACTGGTTAGAAGTGGTGAGGTCGCCTACGAATTACTCTTCTTGATCCCTGACCCCCGATCCCCGATCCCACACTCCTCACCCTTCAACAATCGCGCTGCGGCGTACTCGGATGGTACGAGAGCGTCTCCGCTTCAAAGTCAAACGCCTCAACCTCCTTCGGTCGATAGGCGCCGGTCAGCGTGACCAGCAGTCCGGGCAATGCACAAACCAGCGACACGACGCGAATGGCGAACGCCATGCACACGATCTGCGAAGGACTTCCATACGCGGCGAAGAAATAGCGATAGGCCAGCTCCACCGTCCCCAGACCCTGCGGCGGACCGGGCAATGTCTGAACGACCACCCCCGTGTAGAAATACGCGAAGTATTCCAACACGTTCCCCGCGTGGGCGTCCAGATCCAGGGCGATGGCCACCACGAAATAAGCGGAAAGGGCCAACGCCTGCAACCCGATGGTGATCATCACGGCTGCAACGAGCGTCCCCGTCCGCCCGATCAAGGTCCGCGCGGCCTTGTCCACCCGCTTTATCTGATGAAGCATTGGCAGCCGGCTGACCCACTTAGTATTGACCCAGCGCCGCCGCAACGCCGGTGAAAGATAAGCAAAGGCGACGACGATTCCGATCCCGATCATGCCGAACATGTAGGGCCGCAGCAAGGAGAGTCGGCTCTGCGCCGGGCTGAACGCGGTGATGGCCGCCACGACCAGCAGCAGGCTTCCCAGACCGATGAACCGGTCGAGGAGCACCGTGGTCACGGCCTCCGTCTTATGCTCCGTGTGCAGCGAGGCGAAGTAGGCCTTGAACACGTCTCCCGCGTGCGAGCCGAAGGGCGTGGCGAAGTTGAGAAAGTTTCCCGCGAAGGACAGCTTGACGCACTCCCAATACCCCAGGGAGATGCTCTGAGCGGCGAGCAACCACCTAAACCGCAACGCCTGCGGAAACACCACCGGAAAATGAATCAACACGGCCAGCAACAGCAAACTCTTGTTGCTGTTTCGCCAGGCCGTTTTCAATCCATAGACGATCTTCGCCGCCCCATCCTCGTCCGTGGCAATGTCCGCGCGCGACACGTTCCGCGTCTCACTGTCCACCAAGAGAAGTTCCACCGGGTCGGCGTCCCGAATCACCTCGCCGGACAGGACCGTTCCATCGACGAGCGTGACCTGGTCGCGAAAAGTCACGCCGCGAGCCACAATCCACAGCGCGGCCACACAGACCGCGACCCGAAGGACGTCAAACAGCCTTTTTTTCTTCCACGACGTCATTCGGTCTGTCCATCGATCCTTGGATCAGAGCCGCGGGCGCAAGCCCACGGACATTCCCGTCTCCCGTCTCCCGCAAGGTCATTCATTCGGTCTATCCATAGAACCTTGGGCTGCAAGCAGCGATCGGGGGTCAGGGGCCGGGGTTTGCAACCCGATCCCCGATCCCCGACCCCTGATCCCCAACCGGCTATCGAAGCGTCTCCACCGCGATTTCGTGATTGGTGTAGACGCAGATATCCGCGGCGATGCGCAGGGATTGGTCGACGATTTGCTCCGCGGGCAGTGGCGTGTGGGCGAGCAGCGCTCGAGCGGCGGCGACGGCGTACATCCCCCCCGATCCGATGCCGATGACTCCATCGCTCGGCTCGATCACGTCCCCCGACCCGCCGATCATCAGAGTTGTCTCTTTGGAGACGGCCACCAGCAGGGATTCCAGTCGGCGAAGCGCCCTGTCCGTCCGCCAGTCTTTGGCCAGTTCGATCGCCGCCCGCCGCAGATTGTCCTTGTGTTGTTCGAGCTTGGCCTCGAACCGTTCGAGAAGGGCGAAGGCGTCCGCCGCGGAACCCGCAAACCCGCACAGCACCTTCCCGTCGGCGAGGGATCGGATCTTGCGGGCGTCGTGTTTGATGGTCGTCGGCCCGAAGCTGACCTGCCCGTCGCCGCCGATCGCCGCCCGGCCGTCGCGGCGCACCGACAGAATGGTCGTCGAGCGAATCTGCGTTTCCAGGTGATCAGGCGACATCTTCATTGCATCCACTCGGCGCGAAGAATGTATGAGTTCGGGACGGACTTTGCAACCACTGTGGATACCGCTAAGTTGAACCCATGCGCGATCTCATTCGACATTATCGCGTTTTCAGGCTGGTCTCATGGGTGAGCGCCGTCCCTGCGCTCGCCGGTTGCCACAAGTCCGCTCCCACTCCTTCCCCCGAAGAACCACAAACCGCGGCTGTAGCGCCAAAGCCGCCGCCGACCGAAGCGCCGCCGCGTATCCCCCTGCCCGACGACCCCAACCCTGCCGACCGCTGGCTCTTCGTGGAAAAAACGAAGGACGACGCGCCCGGCGGATGGGCCACGGGTTCTTTCGATCGGCAAAAAAACAAGCTCGACATCCGCACCCGCGATGTGCGGCAATTTGCCATCGACGTGGAGCGTATCGCCATCGACTGGCAGCGTCTGGTGATCATTTCCATCGACGGCAAGAACAGCGAGCTTCGCCGCCGCGACGTCACCCTCCTGCACTTCCGCCAGGACGACCACGGCCAGTGGGTGGTCGTGGAACCCTGAGGCATCATCGGGGAAGGGCGAGGCTCCCGCCGAGCCATGACGGTGTAGCACAGCCGCCCCCGGCTGTGCACAACGTACCAATCCGAACCTGGAGCGCTAGCGACGGGTCAATCCGAGCGTGGAGCGAATGCGAAACGACAATGTAGCGCCACCCCTCGTGGGTGGCGCATTCCTGTGTTCACCGGAAGGGCGAGGCTCCCGCCGAGCCAAGACGGTGTAGCACAGCCACCCCCGGCTGTGCACAACGTACTAATCCGAACCTGGAGCGCTAGCGACGGGTCAATCCGAGCGTGGAGCGAATGCGAAACGACAATGTAGCGCCACCACTCGTGGGTGGCGCGTTCCTGTGTTCACCGGAAGGGCGAGGCTCCCGCCGAGCCGTTTCAGGGCTTGGCGACGCGTTCGCGCAGTTCTTGAATCCTTTCGGCGATCGCTTCCTTTTCTCGCTGGCGCATCCGGTGCAGGGTCTCCCACGATAAACGTTGATCGTCTAGTTGCAGTGCCCGTTCATAGTTGAAGATGGCTTCGCGGATGAGCTTTTCCGAAGCCAGAGCTTCGCTCGCCGCGGCCTGCATATCGGCAAACAAAACCACTCCCGCGGGGTTACTCGGATACAATTCGAGCGCTCGCCGGGCGTCCTCGACGGCTGAAAGATATTCATCGTCAGCGCCAGTTATCTGCGCCAAGTCCAGATGCAGTTTCGCCCGCATCCGCGGGATTCCCGCATTGAACGGATCGCGGTCCATCGCAGTCGTCAAGGCCTCGACGGCCTCCCGCATGGCGTTCATTCGCAGTTTTGATGTCATCGTGACCAGCCCCGCCAGCCACTCCGCTCGCCCGATTTCCGCCGTTGAGTCGAATGGATCGCTTGCCGACGCGGACACAAAGCTCCGAAAAGCGGGATGCTCCCGTATCGAACCGCTTAGCGGAGTGCCGGCGGCATGATGCGCAAGGCGAAGTTGGGACTGCGCGCGGGCTACGGGAATGAGTCCAATCCAGTTGACGAAAACCAATGTCCCAACGCCCGCCATTACCGGCAACCACCTCCGAGCAGGCGAAACGGCGACATTCGACTCCGCCTCCGCCGGTTCGTCGGATCGCTCCGCCCGGCACAAACCCAGCAACGCGAAAAACGTCGTCGCGCTCCCCGGCACGAACATCGCGAAGTTAATCATGTCGTGAACAAGGAATGCGAACAGGCCCACGGCGACCGCCGTCCCGACTGGTGTGCCGCGGGCTACTGCTCCCGACTCCGATTGGGGATCGGTGCGCGCGACCGTGCAATCAGAACCGCGACAGCGATGGAGCGATCCGGTTCCCGATCCTCCGGCTCCTGCCCCCGACTCCGAACGGAGGTCAGCCCGCGCGGACGCGCCGCTCATATACACCACAAATCCCAACAGCCACACGATCCCCGTCGTCACCGTCGAATAGTAAAGGAAGTCGGTGTTCGCGCTGCCCAGCAGCGGCATCCGCCCGATGGTCACGACGAGCAACAACCCGAGCGTCCACGCCATCATCTTCCATCGGCTCGCGTTATCCACGGGCGGCGAACGCGCGGCAGATCCAACGCCCGTTAGCGTTGGATCGATCGGTCCTTGCGCACAGCGCGTCACCAATCGAAACGAAGCCTGCAGGATCATCAGCAGGATGCCGACAAAACCAAGCAATCCCCAGTCCGCCGCGGCCTGCACGAAAAGATTATGTGGATTGGCGACTTCCTCTGGGCTTTCGATCGACTTGTAGCCCAGATAATGACCCCCGAAGTTCTCCCGCCCCACGCCCGTCGTCCAATGCTCGGCGATCAACTCCGACGACGCCTGCCAATACTGCCAGCGAAACGTCAGCGACCACCCGGGCAATGACCCGCGAGACCATCCGTATCCGACGACGGCCCCTGCCCCCGCGACCACGCACATCCACGCGATCAACCAGGTCCGAGCACGATGAGCATCGATCCACGATGCGAACCGTCGCGCGACAAACCACAGGACAAGCCCCGCGAGGCACGAGAGCACCGCGCCCAGACTCTTGGTCAACGCCACGCCAACGAGCATCAATGCCGTGCCGACGTTACACAGAATGGCGATGAGAACGTTGCCGCTCGGATTCAGGTTCCGCCACTGCGTGACCATCAACCCCAGTCCCCCGAACAAACAAAGGACCAGGTAGGCGCCCGTGACGTTGCTCTGCGGGAGAAAACCCGTCGCTTCCCGCGCCTTCATCCGCTGCTCGAAAAGCTCCACCCTGGACGAATCGAGTTCCACGCCCTGCCGCGCCCAGAAATCGGACTTGATTTCTTGATAGTGCGCCCACGTCTCGTTGAAGGAGTAGTACTGATCGATACACTGCGCCGCAGAAACGCACGCCGACGCCAATACCGCCGCCAGCAGCAAACGCCTCTGCCACGGCTCGCGCAAGAGCTGAACCAGCAGGATCGTCAACAAAGGCAGACAGAGCCAGTCGATGGTCGCGTTGATCGCCGGACGCTTGTCGCCGGCGAAGATGCAGGACAAGACACCTGCGATTGCCACTATGGCCGCTCCCCATTCCAGTCCCGTCCATCTGTACGGGCGCGGCGACCCCATCGCACGAACGATCAACCACCCGCAAGCGGCGCAAAGAATCAAGACATCGAAGACCAAAGTGGTCAGCGGCCTGGGGTCGCTCACCACCGCGAGCGCCTCCGTGAGCGTGTTTCCCGCGGGGTCGTAGCTCTCCCCGATCAGAGGCCGCAACGCGACCAGTCCGATCAAAACGAACAACGACAGGTTTTCGATTGCTCGCCGCACCATCATCCCCAATCAGCGGCACGTCCCTTGAGTCGTGCCGCGACCTATTTAATACGCGCCCCGCGCCTCAAGGTTGGAGAATCCATTGGACAGATTCTGTCGGTGTTCTACAATCCCTGAAGTATTCGAGCCGCGGGCTTCAGCCCGCACGGTTTATCGGCGGGTATTGACGATAACCGCGCCTTCAGCCTCTGAAAGGAATTGGGTCGTCCCATTGGATCGTGGAACACCACCAAGCTTGCTGGCCCTTGGCCGCCGCTCACTGCCCGACGTCATCGAGGTCGGCGGACTGTCCTACTCCCATCGCCGACTTTTCAAGAACGATTTTTTCGCCGCGACGGCGCTGTACGAAGGCCCCGCCGGCAAGGTCATCCTCAAGGTCCAGCGTCAGGCGAGTTTCCTTTTGATCCCCCTCGGTTGGGTGGGCCGATGGCTCGCCGCACGAGAGGCCGCGGCTTTGAGCAGGCTATCCGGCGTGCCCGGCATCCCACGATTGATCGGCCGCTGGGGTAAGACCGGCCTCGTCCGCGAGTTCATCGAAGGCCGCACGCTTTCGCCCAAAATGCACGTCCCCGACGATTTCCACGGACAACTTCGCCGACTCATCGAAACGATTCACGCCCGTGGCATGGCCTACGTCGATCTCGAAAAATGCGAAAACGTGCTGGTCGGCGACGACGGCCGCCCCTACCTGTTCGATTTTCAGATCGCCTGGTGCCTTCCCCGCCGCCGGGGCGGAGAGCTTCTTCCCGCTAGGCTCTTGCGAAACTGGCTGCAAGCCGGCGACCGATATCATCTGATCAAGCAACAGCGCCGCACCCGGCCCGATCAACTCACCGAAGAGGCGAAGGCGGCCTCCTATGCAAAGCCCTGGTTCGTACATGTGCACCACTTCCTCACGCGCCCCTTCACGCGAATCCGGCGGACCGTACTCAATCGAATCGACCCCAACGGCAAACGCGGCGAGCGAGGCCGCATTGACGAATCAGTACCGCGACAGCCATGGAGCGGTCCATCGACAACTCAGTACCGCGACGGATATGGAGCTGTGAATAAGGAATCTGCAGGAGTAGCCCGACCATGCCCCTGACTCAACAAGATCGTGATCGCATCGAATCTTTCCGTTCGTTCATCGCCGACAACGTGGCCAACGACGCCCGCTACGGCCCGGCCTCCCCCAGCGACCGCGACGACGCCTCCACCCTGGCCACCCGTTTCAACGCCGGCCCCGCCTGCTGGCTCGAAGTCGCCGTCCGCCCCTTCATTCCCCAGGTCCGCGTGGGCTTCCTGACCGACGATCGTTGGAAGAGCGAGGAGCTGGAGGAGGCCATCCAGGATTCCGGCGACACCATGCAGGAGTTCATCGGCCTCGCCATGGAAGACGCGGGACTCGATTGGTCCGAACCCCCCGTCGAGCACTACCGCGAGGGCGGAAAGTTCTTCTACTTCGCCACCCCGCTGGCCATCGACGAGCTGCGCGACCTCGACTCCGACGAAGTCCGCAACAAGACCCTCCGCATGTTGGAGGGCTACCTCATCGCCTTCGGCCCCGCCATCGCCGTCGAAGACGACGAGTAGCGTGTGGCACTGCTTTCCAAGCAGTGTGTGGGTCGGGGAAGATCAGAGCCGCGACCGTGGGGGAGCGATGCTTCCCCCCTTACCAAGGGGGGCATGGGGGGTTGGAGCATGGAGCGGAAGCGACACGAAATGTAGCGCCACCCCTCGTGGGTGGCGATCAGTACCGCGACAGTCATGGAGCGGACAATCCGAACCCGGAGCGCCAGCGACGGGTCATGTAGCGCCACCCCTCGTGGGTGGCGCGATTTTTTCCGGGAGGGCGAGGCTCCCGCCGAGCCTACAATAAAAAGGTATCGTCCGTTCGCTTCCGCTTGCGGCTCAGATGGGTGCCCGACAGTCGCTCAGTGCAATCTCCCGCTCCGGAAGATGGCCCACAGCAGCCCAATCCCCAGCACCCCCGCGATGAGATAACCAAGAATCCCCAACGTATGCACGGCGATGCCCATGACGTGCTGTTCGGTATTGGCGCTGACCACCACGGAGCTTCCCACGATGATGGCCGCGATGACGATGGAGAACGCCAGCCGATTGCTCGAGCGGTCCAGTTCGTTGATAAGTCGATCGATGTTCTCGTGCCGCACATACAGCCGCCATCCCCCCGCGGCCAGACGACGCAATCCCTGCCGCAACTGCCCCGGCGCCTGCCGGGCGATGCTCAACAGGTGCCATCCGAACAGCGTCGCCCCCCGCGCGACATTGCTCGGCGAAAACCGCTCGGCCAGTGCCCGCCGCAGCCGCGGCTTGACCAATTCAACTAGATCAAGCTCCGGATCGAGCCGCGACGTCACCACCGACACCGTGCTCAGCGCCTTGAAGAGCATCAACATGTCGCGGGGAATGACCACGTCGTGACGGCGGACGATGTCGGTGAACTCCGTCAGCAGCGTTCCCAGCTCAAAGCGTTTGATGGGCAACCCATAGTATTTGTCATGGAGGATGCCCAGGGCGCGTTGCAGGCCGCGGCGATCGGTTTCCGCCCCGAGCGCTCCCATGTCGGCCAGGGCGTCGATCACAACGCCGATCTCGCGGTTGACCGCCGCGTAGATCATGACCACCAGATCGGTCCGCCATTCGTCGGTGATCGTCCCGACCTGCCCGAAGTCAATCAATCCGACGCCGGCGATCGGTTCGACAAGGATATTGCCGGGGTGCGGGTCGGCGTGAAACATCCCGACCTCGAAAATCTGCTTGAGATAGCAGTCGGCCAGGCGCCGCGCGACCAATCTTCGGTCGATGACCACGCCCGGCGATTCCTCCCCGCTCAACAACGTTTCCAGACTCGCCCCGGGCAGTGCCTCCAGCGACAAGACCCGCGGTCCGCACAGGTCCCAGTACACTTTGGGGATGCGTAACCCGGCGTCGCCCGCGAACGCCTCCGCGAACCGCGAGGTCGTGGCGGCCTCGTTGATGTAATCCAATTCACGCGTGAGCAGTAGTCCCAACTCAGCCACGATCATCGTCGGGCGATAAACCCGCAGTTCGGGCATCAATGTTTCCAACGACTGGGCCAGCCATTCGAGCAGCTCCAGGTCCAGCCGGATGACATCCTCGATGTCCGGCCGCCGGACTTTCACCACCAGCTCTTCCTCATTCTTGCCCCGCGCTCGGTAGACCTGCCCGATGGATGCGCTGGCGATCGGTTCTTCGTCGATGGAGGCGAAGCAGTCCGCGACGGGACGGTGCAACTCCTCCGCGATCACGGCCATCGCCTCGGAAGTGTCAAATGGTGGCACGTCATCCTGGAGGGTGCGGAGTTCCTTCAGCACCGCCTCGGGCACGATGTCGGAGCGTGCGCTGAGCATCTGTCCGAGTTTGACAAAGGTCGGGCCCAGCTCCGTCGCCGCCAGCCTTAGCCGCCGTCCCACCAACGTTTCGACCCCCGCCGTCGAATCCGCCGAACCCTTCTTGCGCAGCATCCAGACGGGCACGAAGCGCCCGAGGTTCACCCGCGTCACGATGTGCCCGAACCCGTGCCGTGTGAGCACCTGGGCGATCTGCCGCAGACGATTGAGGCTGCGCACGCCGCGTGTGAATTGAAGCGGACTCATCGTCGGCTAGGCTCCTTCGCAGCAAGTCTTACGGGTAAGTGTGGCCTAGCCGCCCTCGGCTGGGCCGGCAGTCACAGCGGAGGGCCGCTGTGCCACACGCAAAGGACCGGCTGCGCGCATCACTAGGCTCGCACGACGGCGCGCTCTCGTCAAACCCTCGTTGCGTTTTCACCGTCGAAAATCGAATCCGAGCTGGACGTGTTCATCGGCAAGACGATGATCGACAGAGGGAGGCGTCGGTTCGGGATAGGCCCTGTCGATTCGGTCGAGGCCATACCGCTTGCGAGAAATTGCGAACAAGTCACGGATGCTCTGCCAATACACTCCACTGCCGCGCATTCGCTTGCCGAAGCGCGAATCGTTCAACGCGCCGCCGCGAATGTCGCGCAGTCGGTCCAGCACTCGGTCCGCCCGCAGGGGCATCACTTCGCGAAGTCTAGAAATAAACACGCTCTCCACGTTGCCCGGCAGCCGCAAGGCCGTGTAACTGGCCGACCTCGCCCCCGCCGCCGCGGCCTGCTCAAGGATCCTGGGGATGTCGCGGTCGTTCAGACCCGGAATCACCGGGGCGACGAACACATCGACGGGCACTCCGGCCTCATGAAGCCGCCGAACGGCCTCGAACCGCCGCGCGGGCGGCGGGGCCTGCGGCTCGATCAGCCTGGCCGTCTCCGCGTCGGCGAACGGAATGCTGATGCAGACCCGCGCGCCCGCCGCGGCGTTCAACCGCGAGAGCAAATCGGCGTCGCGCACCACCAGGAATCCCTTGGTAACCACCATGACCGGATTGGTCAGCTCTAGGCAAACTTCCAGGCACGCCCGGGTGATGCCGTAGCTCGCCTCGATCGGCTGGTAGCAATCGGTAATTCCGGAGAAGTTCACCGCCTCCCGCTTCCAGGACTTCTTGCCAAACGCCTTGCGGAGCAGTTCGGCGGCGTTGGTCTTGACGATCAGTTTGGTGTCGAAGTCGGTGCCCGCCCCCAGTCCGAGGTATTCGTGGTAGGGCCGCGCGTAGCAGTAGGCGCACGCATGTTGACACCCTCGGTAGGGATTGACCGACCAGGTAAAGGGCAGGTCCGGGCTGTCGTTGCGCGAGAGGACGGACCCCGACGTTTCCTCGTAAATCTCCAATCGCGCCGGCGGCGGCGGTTCCAGCCACTCCGCATGTTCGGAAAGGTAGGGGTTGGGCGGATTGTCAACGCGCCGAAGCTGCATGGCCGCCCCGTTCCTTCAGTCGATCAAACACCGCCCACCAGCGTATTCGGGAATTGTTAGGTAGTCAAGTGGTCAATCGGAGCCGCAGGCGCAAGCCTGCGGACAGGTCGCCGACTTGACGCCGTTCGGTTCTGGTGCGGCACCCCGTTGTTGGCACGACCGTTTCCCATGCGATACCATCCAAACGTCCAATCGTCTTACTCTTACGACGGAGGATTTATGAATCCTGGTGAGGAAACGAAGTCCGTTGGGCCGCATCCACCGGACCGAGAACAGTCTGGCCCTAACCGGTCTGTTGCGGGCCGCGCCGACCGCCCACGCGAGATCGGTCCCTACCGCATCCTGGAAACCCTCGGCGAGGGCGGCATGGGCGTCGTCTACCTAGCCGAGCAGACTAAGCCCATCCACCGCCGCGTCGCCCTCAAGATCATCAAGCTGGGCATGGATACGAAGCAGGTCATCGCCCGCTTCGAGACGGAGCGGGAAGCGCTGGCGCTGATGAACCACGCCAACGTGGCCAGGGTGTTCGACGCCGGGGCGACGGAGACGGGCCGGCCATATTTCGCGATGGAATACGTGCCGGGCATTCCCATCACCAAGTACTGCGACAAGCACCGGCTCAACACCGAGGAGCGCCTGCGGCTTTTCATGGACGTCTGCCACGCTATCCAACATGCTCATCAGAAAGGCATCATTCACCGGGACATCAAGCCAAGCAACGTGCTGGTTGCGGTGCAGGATGAAAAGCCGACGCCCAAGGTGATCGACTTTGGCATCGCGAAGGCCACACAGCAAAAGCTCAGTGAACTGACCTTCTCGACGCAGGAGGGCCAGTTCATCGGCACGCCAGCGTACATGAGCCCCGAGCAGGCCGGGGTGATGGCTGCGGATATCGACACGAGAACGGATGTCTATTCGCTGGGGGTGCTGCTGTACGAGCTGCTAGTCGGTTCGCGGCCGTTCGATGACGAGCTTTTGCGCAGCGCGATGCTCTCGGAAGTTCAGCGCATTATTCGAGAGGTCGAGCCGCCCAAGCCCAGCACACGCCTGAGCAGCATCGGCGCCCTCTCGACGACCATCGCTGAAAACCGCGGCACTCAGTTTCGCACCCTGGCTCGCCAACTGCGCGGCGACCTGGACTGGATCGTCATGAAGTGCCTGGAAAAGGACCGCACTCGCCGCTACCCCAGTGCGACGGAGCTCGCCGCCGAACTGCAGCGGTTTCTCGCTCACCAACCGGTCGTCGCCGGACCCCCCAGCGCGTCGTACCGTGTGAAGAAGTTCGTCCGCCGCAACAAGGTTATGGTCGCGGGCGTCAGCGCGATTATCGCGGCCCTGGCGATAGGGCTGATCATTAGCGATCTTCAGCGTAAGCGCGCCCTTCGGGCGGAGGCTTTGGCGGCAGAAAGATTAACCGAGACCGAGGCAGCATTAGACCAGGCCGAGACCGCACGTGGCGAATCCGAGGCCGTCACGCAGTTCCTGTCTGAAACGATTGCCTCCGCCGATCCGGGGAAAGAAGGCAAGGACGTCACCGTTCGGGAAGTGATCGACCGGGCCGCGCAGACCATCGGCGAGAAATTCAAGGACAAGCCTCTGATCCAGGCCAAGCTCCAGCACACGATTGGCTGGACATACCTTTCCCTGGGTCTTTATCAGAGCGCCGAAACGCATGGCGCCGAAGCGGCAGCCCTCTATCGCCGGACCAAAGGTGAAGATGATCCGGACACGCTTGGGGCGATGAACACTCTCGCAACGATTATTGCGGACAGAGGCGATTTCAGCCGCAGCGAGGCCCGGCACCGAGCGACTCTGGAAGTCCAGCGCCGCGTCCTGGGCGAGGAACACCGGGACACGCTGTCGTCGATGAACAACCTGGCGATCAACCTTCGCGATCAAGGTCGCTACGCCGAGGCGGAGGAGCTTGACCGCAAGACGCTGGAGGTCCGGCGCCGCGTCCTGGGCGAGGAGCATCCGCACACGCTGGCGTCGATGAACAACCTGGCGAACATTATTTTCCATCAAGGTCGCTACGCCGAGGCGGAGGAGCTTTCCCGCAGGACGCTGGAGGTCCGGCGCCGCGTCCTGGGCGAGGAGCATCCGGACACGCTGGCGTCGATGAACAACCTGGCGAACATTCTTTTCCATCAAGGCCGGTACGCCGAGGCGGAGGAGCTTTACCGCAAGACGCTGGAGGTCCTGCGCCGCGTCCTGGGCGAGGAACACCGGGACACGCTGGCGTCGATGAACAACCTGGCGATCAGCCTTCGCAATCAAGGTCGCTACGCCGAGGCGGAGGAGCTTTCCCGCAGGACGCTGGAGGTCCGGTGCCGCGTCCTGGGCGAGGAGCATCCGGACACGCTGGCGTCGATGGGCAACCTGGCGATCAGTCTTTTCGGTCAAGGCCGCTACGCCGACGCGGAGGGGCTTTACCGGCAGACGCTGGAGATGCATCGCCGCGTCTTGGGCGAGGAGCATCCGGATACGCTCCGTTGCATGAACAACCTGGCCACCAGTCTTAACACTCAGGGCCGGTTCGCCGAGGCGGAGGAGATGTACCGCAAGACGCTGGAGGTCCGGCGCCGCGTCCTGGGCGACGAGCATCCGGACACGCTGACATCCGTTGCCGGTCTTGCGGAAACGCTGGTTTCTCAGGACAAACCGGAGGAAGCCCGTCCTCTGTTTGCAGAATTGATTGCCGCGCGGCGCAAGGCGGCGGAAGGGTCGTCATCCAATGCCTTGACCCAAGGTGCGCTGGCGAACCTGCTCCTCACCTGTGATCTGGAGGAACTCCGCGATCCCACCGCAGCGCTGGCGCTGGCGGAAAAGGCGGTCGAGGCAATGGGGGGACAGGAGCCGGCTATTCTCGATACGTTGGCCCTGGCCTGTTTCCGCACCGGGGCGGTCGACCGAGCGGTGGAGACGCAGCGGAAAGCGCTGGCCCTTTTGCCTCCGGACCGCACAACGTTTCGGACGACGCTTGAGGGGAAATTGGGCGAGTATTTGACCGGGCAGGCAAGCTGGGCGGAGGCCGAGTCGCTCCTGCTGGGTGCACACGATGCACTTGCGAAGCGCGAGCACGTACCGGCCAAGGAAACGAAAGAGTCGCGGGAGCGCCTCGAAAGGCTCTATCAGGCGTGGGATGCCGCCGAGCCGGGCAAGGGCTACGCAGTCAAAGCCGCCGAATGGCGGGCGAGACTAGAGACTGGAGACAAGAAACTAGAAACGAAGCGGTAACAAGTCCAAACGGCGAAATAGAAAAGTAATTAGCCCATGGTCGAAAGTGCGACCGCAATGCAGACTTTCTAACACTATAGCGCTGGATCGCAGTTCTGGGTCTACCTGACCGGATTGGAATCCGCGTTGGGACGCTGGAAATGCGGCTTCCAGGAGGATCCAGCGCTGTAGTGCTATTTACCCATTGAAAGTCTGCGCAAGAACTCTGCGACGTGAATGATCGACGTTTGGCCGTGTGATCGAAGCGTCAGCAGGTCTTCGTCCCGGGTCACAAGCACGTCAGCACGGCCCGCCGTGGCCATGGCCAACAGAAAGTCGTCATTGGGATCGCGGCAAACCCGGACGGTCGCTTGCGGTGCGACCACCGTGACCCGTCGCAAGAGGTTCGCAATCTCCGACGCGTCCGCCGGATTGAGCAGGCTCTGTTTGGAAGGCCTCGAAGCGACGTCCCGAAACTCGTCGATGAGCTGAGCAGACGTAACCAAGGTTAGCCGTTCAGATTCGACGGCGTCGCCGATCGCACGCCACCAGCCCTTGATCAAGGCGCTGATCAAGACGGAGGTGTCAAGGACCGCTCGGATAACGGCTTCTCCCGTCGCACCGTTCGCACCATCTCGTCGACTTGCTCGTCAGTTGGAGGGGACACATCTTTCGTGCGAATCGAGATTCGCTCGCAGACAGCCGCCCATCGTCCCGCCCAGGTCAGCCGGTCAATGGCTTCCGCTACTTTGATCTGCTGCTCCGCGGAGAGCGCCTGGAACTGGCGAAGGAAACTGTCAACGTTTACCGACATCGGACGCCCTCCATTGTAGTCTAATCCTCGCTGGTCGTCAATTGAAGTGAAAAGTCAAGAAGTCAAAACGCCCGAACGCCCAAGTCGCATATCGACTCAGATCAAACCCGCTGCGTCCCGGAGACAAGTGCACCCGGCGTGGACCCGCGAAGCAGCCGAGGCGTGTACCCCGTTCGCGACTGGTAGTCGTTCATCGCGGACTCGATTGCGGACAGGGCTTGCTCGTTGGATTTCAAGAGAACGGCCACCACTCCGCCGCACCCCCGTCCGGTGATCTTCGCCCCGAACACGTCGGCCTCGGCGCCATGTTGGCGGATGAGGTTGACCAGAAGATCGGTCTCGATGCTCCCCAGCCCGCATCGCTGACCATAGCTCCAGTGCGAAGCGTTCATGACCTCGCCGGCTTCCTCCAGCGACTTGCGCTCGGATCCGCGGATGGCCCGCGAAAAGCACTCCACAAACTGCCGCGAGCGGGCGTGCTCGTACACGTGGTGCTCGGTGCGTGACCGAACCTTGTACACGCCGGAGGGGTCGATACGCGTCAACGGATCGCCCGTCTCCCCGAATCGGTCAAGAAACTCCTGCCCCTTGATGATTTTCGGAATCCGGTCTCGAAAACGATCGACGTAATCGTTGCTGGAAAGCCGCGACAGGTAGCCGTCCCAGGATATTTGATTGCCAATCTGATTGGCCGCCAGATTGGCCGTTGGCGTGGATCCCTGCCTGGCGCGATCATGCATGATAATGCGGTCGATCAACATCCGACCCATGAAGGCAGCCGTTCGCACGTGAGCGTACCGCTCGGCCGCATCCGCCTGCGTATTGCCGCAGTCGATGCCCAACAACAGCAGGTCCTCCGGCAGCCGAATCGACCCTCCGAGGGAGCAAGGCTCGCAACGCACTTCAAGAAGCGTGTCGGGTTCGCCCACCAAGGCGCATACCGCGTCGGCGATCCCAACCGGAGCGCTTAGCCAATGGTTCTCGACCCGCTGGCAAACCGTCGCCACGGCCAGCGGTTCCAATGCTCGATCCAGCGCCGCGGCGCACGCCACGATGGTCGCCGCCGCCGCCGCCGCGTTACGGCCGTTTCCGTTTCCTTCCGGAAGACTCGACCCCACGCAAATGGACAACCCGCCAGGAACAGTCGGCAACAGTTGTGCATGAAGCGCTTCAGCCAATCCTCCCAGAGCGCACGTCGCCAGGTCCCCACGGACAGGGCCGTCGCTGCCGTGACGAGTTAAGGCGCTCTCTTTTCGTCCATTCGACTCGCACAAACGCGATACGGAAATCTTATTTGTAGCGCCGCCTTCCGACGGCGTCGCCGAGGTAATGGAAATGTTGCCGTCGCGCCGCGCTTGCACCGCCACGCAAACGTGATCGCCCAAAGTCCGGTTTAAGACGAGCGCGCCGCTGTACTCCGCAAAGCCGCCCATCACGTCCAAACGGCCGGGAGCCGTGGCCACAAAACAGGCCGAATCATCTCCAATGCGTTTCAAAACATCGCTGACGGTTTTCGACACGGCCCCGTCCGTGCCGGGCGTCGTCGAAACGCTCGCGGCGTCGGCCACAGGCGAAACACGCGGCATCGTCAATTTTTCTTTGACTTTCATGCGGCCTCACCCGCCCCAGCGCGGTTCAGCATACTGCTTCCAGAACAGACTCGTCCACAAAAATCGGAATCGCCGTGCCCGCGCCGACGGCCAGCGCATCCGAGGGGCGGGAGTCCACCTCGATCAACTCGCCGTCACGTCGAAGCACCAGTTTGGCGAAAAAAGTGGAGTCACGCAATTCGTTGATGACCACCTGCTCGATCCGGCAGTCCAGCCGGTCGATGAGCCGCTCGATCAGATCGTGGGTCAGCGGACGCTGCACGGCGATGCCTTTCATCCGTCGATCAATTGCATAAGCCTCATGGACGCCGATGAGAATGGGAAACGCCCGCTCGCCATCCAGCTCTCGCAGGACGATCATGGACATCTTCTCGTCCTCCGAGTCCACTATCACAATGCGGGCGAGATTCATCTTGACCAGCATGTCGGCCTTTCCCATTGAGGAAACGCTCAACGTATCGACGTGCACAACGGTGTCAAGCCGGAAAGGAGAGACCGGAACCGCGAGTCGCTCCGGCGCTTGGCATATTCATTGCCAAAACGCGGCGCAATTCCTCATACTGGGCCGGTTCCATGGACACGCTATGTTGATCCGTCGGAAATGCGCCTTGTCCTACGTCTTTCGCAAATGCCCGAAACGCTCCAACCAGAACGTCGTGCAACTTCGCGTATTGCTTTACGGATCGCGGCGGATGACCGCCGCCATATCCGAGCATGTCGTGCAGAACCACAACCTGCCCGTCACAATGAGGCCCGGAAACGATTCCGATCACCGGCAGCTCCGTTGATTCCGAGATGATCGCCGCGACTTCAGTGGGTACAGCCTCTAGCAGTAGTGCTATCGCTCCCGCCTCCTCCATCATCTTGGCGTCCTCGATAATACTTAGGGCGTCGGCGGCGCGCTTGCCTTGGACTTTGTATGCGCCGATGGTCTGGATCGACTGCGGCTTTAATCCCAGGTGCGCCATGACCGGGATCGTAGCAGCCGCCATGGCCTCGACGGTCTTGACCAAACGTCTGTCCACTTCTACCTTGACGCAGTCGCAACCCGCCTTGGCCATGAACAGACCCGCGTTGCGAATCGCATCCTCGATACAAACCTGAAAACTCAGGTATGGCATGTCCCCGACAAGAAAACAGGAAGGCGAACCACGACGCACCGCCTCCGCCAGCGTGACCATGTGCTCAATGGTCATGGGAAGCGTGGTCGAGTGGCCCAGGCACACTTCGGCATAGGTGTCGCCGACGAGGAGTGAGTCGATTCCCGCCTCCTCCATCAGCCGCGCCGTGGAAAAATCGTAGCACGTCAACATGGAGATTTTGCGGCGCTCGCGCTTGTATGTGCGCAGCGTCCCAATCGTCGTCTTGGTTATCGATGCCATTTTCTAGCCTCGCACCGCCATTTCGTTACAGTCATACTAACAAGATCGGATCGAATACGCTAACGGGTCGTTCCATGCACGTGGCGGAAAAATGCGACCAAATTTACTTCTATTCAAATGAAGTTACATTGCTGCGCTCCCCTTGAAGTGGTAGAATGATCCAATTCAAGCGCACTTTAGGTCGGATGACCCAGTAGGGAAGGAAGGACCAATGTCGCCCAGCAGTCGAGTCTTCATTTGGTTCATTGCCGTGGCCGGCATGTTGTTACTTGCGCCCGCTTCAGTGCACGGCCAATCCTGTACGGATAACGCGGACTGCAACGATCTGGAAGTTTGCACCGATGACGAATGCGTCGGCAATGTTTGCCAATTCACCGACAACACGGCCCCCTGCGACGATGGCGACGCCTGCACGACCAATGACACATGCTCGGCCGGAGCTTGCGCAGGCGGCGCACCGCCGGTGTGCAACGATGGAAACGTCTGCACGGACGATACCTGTGATCCGGTTACGGGGTGTGAGTACACCGACAACACGGCCCCCTGCGACGATGGCGACGCCTGCACCACCAATGACACATGCTCGGCGGGGTTGTGCGTAGGCGGCGCACCTCCGGTTTGCAACGACGGGAATGTCTGCACGGACGACAGCTGCGATCCCGTGACGGGCTGCGAATACACCGACAACACCGCTCCCTGCGATGATGGCGACGCCTGCACGACCAACGACACTTGTTCCGCGGGGGTATGCGTGGGCGGCGCACCTCCGGTTTGCAACGACGGCAACGTCTGTACGGACGACAGCTGCGACCCGGCTACGGGGTGCGAATACACCGACAACACGGCCCCCTGCGA
>Ga0187892_10001748_pt1 | contig 47604 bp, 44 predicted proteins | sample MA1701073metaG_FD_139345 | JGI IMG/M metagenome (GOLD analysis project Ga0187892, IMG submission 139345) | Bio-ooze microbial communities from a basaltic lava cave in the Kipuka Kanohina Cave System on the Island of Hawaii, USA - MA170107-3 metaG ...
CCGCAAACTCGAGGCTGCCCGCGCTCGGCGCGCCGTCCGGCGCGAACAGGCGCGTCAGCACACCACGCCCGGGGTTCATTCCGGGCATAACTCGGACTCCAGTTCACGCTGAACCAGGACACGGGCCCGGGCGAGAGCTCGCCGGGCGTTCAGCCGGGCGACCAGGACTATCAGTGGACAAGTCGCCCGCCGCGCTCTCTCCTGAAGCTCCTACCAATCAGCTCGTCCGCCCGGATCAGAATGGACTCCGGGATCGTGAGACCGAGGCCCTCGCGGTTTTCGTGTTGATGACCAGCTCGAGCTTCGACGGCTGCTCGACCGGCAGGTCGGCTGGTTTGGCTCCTTTGAGGATTTTGTCCACGTACGTCGCGGCCCTCCTGTATAAATCAAGCAAGCTCGGTCCGTAGGACATGAGTTCGCCGGCGTCGACAAAGAAGCGGAATCCGTACATCGCCGGCAACCGACTCTTGCCCGCGAGATCCACGATCCGCACTCGGTTAGCGGCGAACATAGGATCCTCGAGGACAAAGATAGCGTCGGCGTGCTGGGCGAGCGCGGTTGAAAAAGCACTTTCGCGCTCGGGCAGGCCGATAGCGGCCTCGAGGCGGTGACGGAAGGACTCGCGGTGGCGGAAAGGAACGACGAGCGGCATTTCGAGGCCGAGCTGCATCGCCTCGAGGGCGAGCTGCGCCTCATCCCGCGTCCGGCTGACGCCGGACGCGCCGAGGCCTGCTTCCATCGTGCGCTTGAGGTGGCCCGGGAGCAGAGGCCAGGACCTGGGAGCTGCGGGCGGCGACGAGCTTGAGCCGGCTCTGGCAGCGGCAGGGCAAGCGTGCCGAGGCTCAGGCGCTCCTCGCGCCCATCTACGGTTGGTTCACGGAAGGCTTCGACACCCCGATCTGAAGGACGCCAAGACGGTCCTCGACGAGCCGACCTGATGATCTGCACCAAGTGCCAGCACCAGAACCCGGCCGGCGAGCCGTCGAGTCCCACACTCCGGCGAAGAAGGAGGCTGGGACGTCTTGGGGCGGGGATACTCCTCGCTACGGTGGCGCTTTCTCTGCCCTTCAACCGGCCACCGGCGGCCTCGGAGCAGCCGTCCAGAATCTACCGCATCGGCATTCTTTCCCCCAGCAGCGCACCCTATCCTGTATGGAAACCCTTTCGCGAGCGTCTCGAAGAACTGGGCTATTCGGAGGGACACACCGTTGCGTTCGAGACTCGCGACGCGGAAGGCAGGCTCGACCGGCTCAGCGTGAGCGCGAACATCGATGGGTTCGAGCTCACTTCTGATCACGTTCGCTAAAGGGAAACGCGAGACCCCCTCACGGAGCGCGACCGGTTGACGGCCGGTCCGTAAAGGGGTCCCCTCCTTTGTCGACCAAGACGAAGGAGGCCCCGAGTGTGCCATGCCCTGCTGCGCGACGCCAGCCTGTACGACCAGCTGCTCACGTTCGATCACGACCTCGCCGCCGAAGCGCACGCGGCGGGGTGTGCGTTCTGCGGGGGGACCCTGCACAGCGCCCGCTATCCGCGCAAGCCCCGAGGCGGGCCGGATGACCTCGGACCGGACTACGCCACGCGCTTGAGCTTCTGCTGCGCCGCCGACGGATGCCGGCGGCGAACGACGCCGCCGTCGGTGCGGTACCTGGGACGCCGTGTGTATCTCGGCGCCGTCATCGTCTTGGTCACGGCCATGCTCGGCGGCATCACCGCGACCCGGGCCGCGCAGCTGCGGGAGTGGCTGGGGGTCAACGTGCGGACGCTCAAGCGCTGGCGCGTCTGGTGGCGGGAGACGTTTGTCGCCAGCGCCTTCTGGCGGAGCGCCCGGGGCCGCTTCATGCCGCCGGTGGCGAGCGAGACGCTCCCAGCCTCGCTGCTCGAGCGATTCGCCGGCGATGAGCGAACGCGGCTGCTCCACGCCCTCGTGTTTCTCGCGCCGTTGACTACGCGGCGGGCAGGCTCGGCAATGGCCGGCGGCCACCCGCAGACGATGCGGCTGGTCCCCAACCGCCGTCGCTCGTAAGCTCGGCCGCGCACGATGCCGACGGCGCCCGGCGCCGTCGGACGGGAGCGGACGAGCGATGAACGATCACGAGGCGGAGGCCGGTCGCGATCGGTGGGCGCGCTTGCGCTTTGCGATCGTCGGGCCCTTGCTCGCGGCCCCACCCGCGCGCCGCGCGCGGCGCGCCGCCCTGGGGCGCCTGGCCGCGCAGAGCTGGCGCCATCCGATCACGCGGGCCCCGGTCAGCTTCGCGTTCCCCACGATCGAGCGGTGGTACTACGCCGCACGCAATGCGACGCGCGATCCGGTCGGTGTGCTTCGGCACCGCCGGCGCAAGGACGCCGGCCAGCGACGCGCGCTGTCCGCACGGGTGCAGCTGGCCCTGCAGAGCCAGTATCAGGCGCACCCGAGCTGGAGCTATCAGCTCCAGCTCGATAACCTCGCGGTGCTGATCGCCGAGGACCCGACGCTCGGCCCGCGCCCGTCGTACTCGACGCTGCGCCGGTACCTGACGGCGCACGGGCTGCGCCCCGTGCCGCGTCAGCCGACGCCGGACACCCCGGGCGCCCTGGTCGCCGCGCACCGGCGCGAGTCCCGCGAGGTCCGGAGCTTCGAGGCGGAGTACGTGCACGGGCTCTGGCATCTGGACTTCCACCACGGCTCGCGTAAGGTCCTCAGCCGCATCGGCGCGTGGGTCCGGCCGCTGCTGCTTGGCGTGCTCGACGATTGCTCCCGCGTGGCCGGTCACCTGCAGTGGTACCTGGACGAGACGGCCGAGACGTTGGTGCATGGTCTGGCCCAGGCCATTCAGAAACGCGGGTTACCGCGCGCCCTGCTGACCGACAACGGCGCCGCGATGCTAGCGGCCGAGGTCCGGCAGGGCCTGGAGACACTGGGCATCGTGCACGAGACCACGCTGCCGTACAGCCCCTATCAGAACGCGAAGCAAGAGGTCTTTTGGGCCCAAGTCGAAGGCCGGCTGCTGCCGATGCTCGAGGGCGAGGCCGAGCTCACGCTCGAGCGCCTGAACGCGGCGACCCAGGCCTGGGTCGAGCTGGAATACCACCGCGCCGTGCACCGCGAGCTCGGCGGCCCGCCGCTCGATCGTTATCTGGCCGGCCCTGAGGTCGGCCGCCCGAGCCCGAGCAGTGAGGAGTTGCGGCGCGCCTTCCGCGCCGAGGTCGATCGCACGCAGCGGCGCAGCGACGGCACGGTCAGCCTCGAGGGGCGCCGGTTCGAGGTCCCGGCTCGCTACCGGCACTTGACGCGGCTCCGTGTGCGCTATGCGCGGTGGGATCTCGGTGCGGTCGATCTCATCGATCCCCACACCCAGGTGATCCTGTGCGCCCTCTACCCATTGGACAAGGCGGCCAACGCGGATGGGCAGCGGCGGCGGCTCACGCCCGGCGCCCCGGCGCCCCTCGCGAGCCCTTCGCCGCCGTCGACGATCGCGCCGCTGTTGCGCAAGCTCCTGGCCGACTACGCGGCCACCGGGCTGCCGCCCGCGTAGCTGCCACCCCCCGACCCGCGCCCGGACGAGGAGGCGTCACGCCCAGGACCAAGAAGCTCCTGGCCCTGTACGGCCTCAAGTGGAATCCCTTCGCGCCGGAGATCCCGCCCGATGCGCTGCTCCCCACACCCAAGATCGAGGCCTTCTGCTGGCGCATCGAGCAGAGCCACGTGCGCGACGGCGGCTTCGCGCTCGTCACCGGCGACTCCGGCACCGGCAAGAGCGTCGTGCTCCGGCTGCTGGCCGAGCGCCTCGCGCGCGTGCGCGACCTCACGGTGGGGGTCATCGCGCACCCGCAAAGTCACGTCGCCGATTTCTACCGCGAGCTCGGCGACGTCTTCGGCGTCGCCCTCAAGCCGCACAATCGCTGGAATGGGTTCAAGGCCTTGCGCGAGCAGTGGGCGGCGCATCTCGAGAGCACGCTGCTCCGCCCCGTGCTCCTGATCGACGAAGCCCAGGAGATGCCGGCGCTGGTCCTCAGCGAGTTGCGGCTCCTGACCAGTGCGCACTTCGACTCCCGCTCCCTGCTCAGCGTCGTGCTGGCCGGCGATGGCCGCCTGACCGAGCTCTTCCGGCGCGAGGAGCTCCGGCCGCTCGGCAGCCGTATCCGCAGCCGGTTGACCCTGGAGTACGCCACGCGGGAGGAGTTACGCGCCTGTCTCGAGCATCTGCTCACCGCCGCCGGCAACCCGACCCTCATGACCGCCGAGCTCCGGATCACGCTCTGCGAGCACGCCCTCGGCAACTACCGGGTGCTCACCACCATGGCCGACGAGCTCCTCGCCGTCGCCGCCCGGCGCGAGCTGCCGCAGCTCGACGAGAAACTCTATCTCGAGGTCTTCGCCCCGCCCCGGTCCGCCGCACCCGCCAAAGCGCGCCGACTCCCGGCCGAGGCCCACCGATGACCCCGCTGCCGGTACGGGTCGCGCATGAACTTGACGTCCAGCCCCACGAACACCGCTGGCTGATCGAAGATCTGTGGGCGACCGAGGCCGTTGGCATCGTGGGCGGTGAACCGAAATGCTGCAAATCGTTTCTTGCCCTCGACGTGGCCGTCGCGGTCGCCTCGGGCGCGCCGTGTCTGCGCCGGTTTCGGCCCGCCCGGACCGGGCGCGTGCTCCTCTTTGCGGCCGAAGACGCGCTCCACGTCGTGCGCGCGCGCCTGGCCGGCATCGCCCGCGCCGCCGGCGTCGTGTTCGAGACGCTCGACATCCAGGTCATCACCGCCCCGACCGTGCGCCTCGACCTGCCCGCGGATCAGGACCGGCTCCGCGAGACCGTCGCGATCCTGCGGCCCACGCTGCTCGTGCTCGATCCCTTCGTCCGCCTGCACCGCATCGATGAAAACGCGGCGGCCGAGGTCGCGCCGGTGCTCGCCTACTTGCGCGAGCTCGAGCGCCATTTCCACACCGCGGTGCTCCTCGTCCACCACGCCCGCAAAGGGGCGGCGCACGCCAGAGCCGGCCAAGCCCTACGCGGCTCCTCCGAGCTCCACGCGTGGGGCGACTCGAACCTGTATCTCCGTCGCCGCGGCGACACGCTCTGCCTGGCGATCGAACATCGCGCCGCCCCATCGCGCGACGGCATCGTCGTCGAGCTTCGCACCCAGGGCGAGGCCCTCGCCTTACACGTCGTCGACGGCGAGCCCAGCACCGCTCGCGGGCCCAGGCCACCGACCCCCACACTCGGCGCGCGCATCGAGCACGCGCTGGCCGAGGCGGCCACGCCGCTCACGCGCCGCGCGCTGCGCCGCGTCTGCCGGATGCGCGGGAGCACGCTCGGTCAAGTCCTGGCCCGCTTGCTCGCAGACGGGCGCGTGACTCGGTCGCCGGATGGGTACCATCTCGTCGTCCCCTCGTAGCGCCCGTTCCCGGATCCCCGGTGTCCCTACGGTCGTCGGGAAACGGGACCGGGAAACGCTCCGCGGGGGATCACACGAACTTCCAGCTTCGAATCCTCACACCATCAAGAGCGCCGCCGGGCCTGTGGGAGGTGTGGGCATCGCTCGGCGATGTCCAAGGCCCGGTGGGCGGCGTGCCGTCTGCCGTCCACCGGGGCGGCACCTTCCACGGGCCCTCCCCGGCGACCGACGTACTACCGACGGCCCGCTCTCACCGCTGAACCTCACGCACGCCGCATCCCATCACAGTGCGCGACCGCGACGCCATCGAAAACCAGGATCACTCTCACCGGCTTCCTGAGCTTGCTGCCGAGCTCGTGAGGCTCAAGGTCGACGTCATCGTGGCCCGAGGCACGCCCGCGACTCTCGCGGCAAAAGCGAGCCACGCAAACGATCCCAATAGTCTTTCCCGCGGTGGCGGATGCGGTGAGCGCGGGGTTGGTCTCGAGCCTGTCTCGACCAGGCGGGAACGTCACCGGAATATCTGTGCTGTCTCCTGAGCTCAACGCGAAGCGGCTGGAGCTCCTAAAGGAGACCGTGCCACGCGCCTCGCGTTTCAGTGTCCTGTGGAACACGACGAACCCAGGTTCGCGCGGGCTCGTCAGCGAGATCGAGCAGGCGGGGCGCTCGGGCTCACGGTCCTCGTCCACTCGATCCGAAGCGAGACTGACCTGAAGCAGACATTCGCGAAGCTCGTGACCGACGGCGTGAGCGGCCTGGTCGTGATCGAGGACATCGTGCTGAACGACCTGGCCGCCCAGATCGTCGCGCTGGCCGCACGCCACCGACTGCCCGGATCTATCCGGGGCGGACGTACGTCTCGGCGGGCGGGCTCATGTCCTACTCGGGGAGTCGTAAGCAGAATCCCTATCGTCGTGCTGCCGAGCTCGTCGACAAGATCCTGAGGGGCGCGAATCCCGCGGACCTACCCGTCGAGCAGCCAACTCTGTTCGAACTCGTCATCAACCTCAAGACCGCCAAGGCCCTCGGCTTGACGATCCCTGATTCGTTGCGGCTTCGGGCAGATGAGGTCATTCAATAGCACGCATGTCGCTCCAGGCAGCGTTCGCTGCTTCCTGGTGGAGCCGTGACGCACGACCGACCGCTCGGTTGCATGCGATGCCGCCGACAACCGGAAGCGGGGATCGCGGTGAGCTGTGAGAAGATCTGTGCCTCAGTGTGGCGGAGCGTCGAGGCGTCTCGACCGAGCCACAAACTGTCGGAATTCCTTGGCGGGGCAGCGGGCGGGAGAGCGAAGTGACGCGGTGTCCCACGTGCCAGCATGAGAACGCCGCTGGGCTGAAGTTCTGCGGGGAGTGCGGCGCCCGACTGATGGCCGCTTGCCCGTCGTGCGGGGCTGCCAACCCGCCGACCCAGAAGTTCTGCGGGGAGTGTGGGACCCGCCTAGCACAGGAGCCCGCGTCGCCCCGGCTCGCCGCCGCGCCCGTCTCGTACACGCCCCGACACCTCGCCGAGAAAATCCTTACGTCTCGTAGCGTACTCGAAGGGGAGCGGAAGCTTGTCACGGTGCTGTTCGCGGACCTGAAGGGTTCCATGGAGCTCCTCGCCGACCGCGATCCCGAGGAGGCCCGCAAGCTGCTCGATCCCGTCCTCGAACGCATGATGGAGGCCGTCCACCACTACGAGGGCACGGTCAACCAGGTGATGGGCGACGGGGTCATGGCGCTGTTCGGCGCACCGGTCGCCCACGAAGACCACGCCGTGCGCGCCTGCTACGCCGCGCTCCGAATGCAAGAGTCGCTGAAGCGCTACACAGACGACACGCGCCGCTCGCACGGCGTGGAGGTCCAGATCCGGGTCGGCCTCAACTCCGGGGAGGTCGTGGTCCGCGCGGTCGGCAGCGATCTCCGCATGGACTACACCGCCGTGGGCCAGACCACCCACCTCGCGGCCCGGATGGAACAGCTGGCGCCGCCCGGGACGGTGCGGCTGACCGGCGAGACCGTGCGGCTCGCCGAGGGGTACGTCGAGGTGCGGTCGCTCGGGCCGATCCCCGTGAAGGGCCTCGCGGACCCGATCGAGATCTTCGAGTTGACAGGGGCAGGGGCGGCGCGGACGCGGCTGCAGGCGGCGGCCATCCGGGGGCTCACGCGCTTCGTCGGCCGCGACGCCGAGGTCGAGCACTTGCGCCGGGTCCTGGGTCAGGCCGGCGCCGGCCGGGGCCAGGTGGTCGCCAGCGTCGGCGAGGCCGGAGTGGGCAAGTCTCGGCTGGTCTACGAATTCACCCACTCCCATCGGGTGCAGGACTGGCTGATTCTGGAGGCCTCGTCCGTCTCCTACGGCAAGGCCACGAGCTACCTGCCGGTGATCGACCTGCTGAAGGGCTACTTCAAGATCGGCGACCGGGACGACCACCGGGCGATGCGCGACAAGGTGCTGGGGCGGGTGCTGGGCCTGGACCGCGCGCTCGAGCCCCTGCTGCCCCCGCTCCTCGCGCTCCTGGACGTGCCCGTTGACGACCCCACCTGGCAGGTGCTGGACCCGCCCCAACGGCGCCAGCGCACCCTCGACGCTGTCAAGCGCGTGCTTCTCCGGGAGAGCCAGGCCCAGCCCCTGCTGGTGGTGTTCGAGGACCTGCACTGGATCGACGGCGAGACTCAGGCCGTGTTGGATAGTCTCGTGGAAGGCCTGGCATCCGCCTGCCTCTTGCTGCTAACCAGCTACCGGCCCGAGTACGAGCACCGCTGGGGCAGCAAGACCTACTACTCTCAGCTCCGCCTGGACAGCCTGCCCGCCGAGAGCACGGCCGAACTGCTGGGGGCCCTGGCCGGTGACGACCCGGGGCTCGAGCCGTTGCGCGGCATGCTCGCGAAACGGGGCAACCCGTTCTTCCTGGAGGAGACGGTGCGGACGCTCGTCGAGACGGGCGCGCTCGTGGGGGAGCGCGGTGCGTATCGGTTGGCGCGACCGATAGACCTCCTGCAGATCCCAGCCACGGTACAAGCCATCCTGGCGGCGCGGATTGACCGACTGCCGCCCGAGGAGAAGCAGCTGCTTCAGGCGGCCTCCGTCATCGGGAAGGACGTACCGAGCGTGATCCTGGCCGCGATCGCGGACCAGCCCGAGGAGGGACTCCGGCGCGGGCTCGCCCACCTCCAGGAGGCAGAGTTCCTCTACGAAACGAGCCTGTTCCCGGATCTCGAATATACGTTCAAGCACGCCCTCACGCACGAGGTGACGTACGGCGGCCTCCTCAGCGAGCGGCGCCGCCGCCTTCATGCCCGCATCGTCGAGGAGACGGAACGGCTCTACGGAGACCGCACAGCCGAGCACATCGAGCGGCTGGGACACCATGCCCTGCGAGGCGAGCTGTGGGAGAAGGCCGTGCGCTTTCTTCGCCAGGCGGCCGCGAAGGCCTTTGGGCGGTCCGCGTATCTCGAATCCGTGGCGTGTCTGAAGCAGGCGCTGGCCGCACTGGACCACCTGCCGGAAACGCGCGAGACCCTGGAGCAAGCCATCGACCTTCGCTTCGAAGTGCGAAACCCGCTCTTCGCGCTCGGCCATCTCGAAAGCGGTCTCCAGTATGTCAGCGAAGCCGACGCGCTGGCCAGGAAGCTTCACGATCAGCGGCGACTCGGTTGGGCGTCGGTATACACCGCCCACCATCTCTGGATGACGGGTCGTGCGACTCAAGCGGGCACGTTCGGCAAGAATGCGCTGGCCATCGCCGAAACTCTCGGGGAATTCTCTCTCCGGGTCGCGGCGAACCTCTACCTCGGCGCAGCCGGTTTCATCTCAGGCGACTATCGGACTGCCGAGCAGCTCCTCCGCCACGCCATGCAGTTGTCGGATGATCTCAGTCGTGAGCGGCGTGGGCTAGTGGCGTACCCCGCCGTGATCTCCCGCGCCTTCTTGGCCTGGACGCTGGCCCACCTCGGAAGGTTCGAGGAAGGCGTGGCCTGCGGCCGAGATGGCATCCGACTCGCCGAGACGATCGATCATCCCTACAGCTTGGTCGGGGTCTGCGCGAATCTCGCCTGGCTTTACGGTTTCAAAGGGGAACTGAGCGAGGCTCTTCACCTGTGCCAACGCGGGCTAGCCCTTGCTCGCGAGCGCGCCCTCACGCTCTGGTTACCGTTTTGCGAGTGGGCCATGGGCTACCACCTGCTCCAGTCGGGGCCTGCGGCGGAGGGTCGCGCCTTGATGGAACAAGCTTTGGAGGGCATCGAATCCATGGGCTTTGGCGGCTACCAGCCGCTGCTCCTGGTGCATTTGGGCGAGGCCTGCCTGCTTGAGAACCGGCTCGATGAGGCCAGCGCGTTCGGCCAGAAGGCTCTGACGCTGTCCCGCGAACACCAACAGCGTGGCCACGAGGCGTACGCCCTGCGGCTGCAAGGCGAGATCGCGGCGCATCGCGATCCGGCCGCGGCTGGCGAGGCTGACGCGCGCTACGGTGAGGCTCGGGCCACGGCCGAAGACCTCGGCATGCGCCCGCTCGTCGCCCACTGCTACCTCGGACTCGGCAAGCTGTATCGGCGAACTGGGCAGCGCGACCAGGCTCAGGAGCACCTGACCACTGCGACAATGATGTACCGGGAGATGGACATGCGCTTATGGCTGGAGAAAGCGGAAGCGGAGATGACGAAGGCAGGCGGGTGAAGAATGGCTGAGGTCTATCGCCTCGGGTGTCCGAGCGCGCCACGGATCTTGGTCAGGGCAGGCGCAGGCCGCTCGTTCAGGTGCCCGAAGTGCTCTCGCCGGTTCACTCGGACCATGCACCTCGGTCGGCGCATGGCGGCGTCACACAAGCGGAAGGCAGTTCGCAAGCAAGCGTCTCGAAGGAAGGCTCACAAGCGGGCCAGGTGAACTTGCAGGGACAAAGCGCTCATCGCGCCCGGTGGCGTATGGTTGCGATACTGACGTTGTCAGCTATGGCGACGGGATGCGCGGCGTTCACAGAATCGCCAAGCCAAGCGGTCAAGGTCGGCGACCTGGTGAACAACCCGGCCGCGTTCGACGGCAAGCTCGTTACCGTCGCCGGGCGGGTCACAGATGTTGGGTTCCGCGGCGGAGGACGGGGGGCCCGGCTCGGACGCGTCTTCAATCTCAATGATGGCTCGCAGGTCGTCAAGGTCGTCTCGACCGTTGGGCCGACCTGCCGGGAGGGGAGCACGGCGACGGTCAACGGCCGGTTCAGCCAGCGGAACGGCCTAGTTGAAGGGACATGGGTCACGTGTTAGCAATCGTGTTAGCAAGGGCTTGACCGCCAATCTGGTATCACTCCCGAGAGGTGCGTTTCCCTGGGCACCGGCGAGACGCCGCATGAATACTGGCTTTCCGTTGATATCCAGTGCGATCGAGTGGGATAGAGCAACGGGGCCGGGATCGATCTCACATCCGATTCGCGACCTGCGTGGTGATGGTCGCTCCGTGGAGCGAGCCCCGATCAGCCCCCAAACGTGAACGCAGGATCGGCGGCGGGGATCGGGACCTCGGGGAGCTTCAGCTCGCGACGCACGAGGTTCGCGCCCAGGTTGATCGCCACGCACTTGTAAAAGGCGATCCGGCGCGCCAGGCCCTCGCGCCCGAAGCCGCAGTCGGTGGAGAGGATGAGCCGCTCGGGCGGGACATACTCGAGCGCCTTCCGAATGAGGGAGGCGACCACCTCGGGCGGCTCGACCGCCGTCGTGGTGTGGCTCACAACGCCGATGGCGATCTTCTTGTCCGTCCGGTGGCGGGCCAGGAGCGGCAAGTCTCGGCCGCCCGTGCTCGCGCACTCCAGCGTGATGACGTCGGCGTCCGTCGCGAGCAGGTAGGGCAGTGAACGCTCGTAGCTCGGCCGCTCCCAGTAGACCGGCTGCTGGTTGGGGTTGCCCCAACACGTGTGGAGCCAGACCTCGGTCTCCAAGCCGGCGATCTCGCGGTTGAAGGCGTCGGTGAAGAACTGCAGATCTCCGTCCGAGGCCCGGCCCTCCGCGGTTGCCATGTGGTGACGCGGCTCCTCCACCTGGATGACCTGGCAGCCGGCGGCGGCCACCGCCCGGAGCTGGGCGTTGAAGATGTCGGCGATGTCGAGGATTAGCGGCCGTTCGGACGCGTAGTGCCTGTTCACGAGCATTCGCACGACCGTCTGGGCGCTGATCGCACCAAACTTGACGGGGCGGTCGGTGAAGCGCTGGGCAACCTTGAAAAGGGCGTCGTACTGGAGCGCTCCCGCGCGGACTTGCTCACCGACGACGGCCGGCTGGTAGGCCTCCATCACCTCGTGAAGGATGTGACCGGGCCGGAGGGTCTGCCAACGTCCGCCAGCCGTGGAGTCGACATGGCCGGTGATGCCGTGCAACCGCTCGATCGGGTAGTAGAACCACGACTTGCCGCCGACAGTCAGGTCGAAGCGCGCGTCGCCGTCCGTCACGATGTCGAGCCCCGCGCGTTCCTGCTCGCGAATGAGGCAGACGACGGCGTCGAGGTACTGCTCGCGAAAGCGCGAATTGCCCAGCGCGTCCTTGAACGCGCGCCCGCCCAGCACCTCGGTGAACCAGGACGGTCGCGGATAGGAACCAGTGAGAGTGGTGGGCAATATTCGGTCGCGCGTCGCCTTGAGCATGCGCCCTACGCTAGCACAGCCGCCCCGCTCCGGCGTGGGCGGCCAACCCCCAGGGTTGGGGAACCAATGCTGGACTCGACGCCGCAGCGTAATCCCCTGTCTGGTGTCCCGAGTCAGAGATGAGCCGACAAAGCGCCGGGCGGGGTGGGGGCTCTCCCCGCGGGGCACGCCGTGTCGCGGAGCGTGGCCGCGCTCAAACGGGGCCACGAGATCGATGGTGGTCGGCTTCGACGATCCGCGCGAGCGCACGGTCCCGCGGGGAGAGCCCCACCCCACCCGACGCGGCGAGTCAACGGCTTTCGACGCAGGACCTACAGCGTGAGCAAGCTGATGCCGGCGAGGGCAAGGGCAGCGCCGGTCACGGCGCGCCAGGTCAGCGGCTCGCCGAGGGCCACGAGCCCGATGGGCAGCGCGAAGAGCGGGGCGGTCGACGACAGCACCGTCGCGATGCCCACGCCGGCGTACTTGATGCCGGCCACGAACATGGCCGAGCTGGCGGCGGTCAGCGCGCCGAGCGCCCCGATCAGGAGCCCCGCGGTCCGCGCGTGGGTTCGCAAACTCCGGGTGGTGCCGCGGGCCCACGGCGTGAGCCAGAGGATCGCCGCGGCGATCGGCAAGCGAACGGCCTGGGCGGTGAGGGGATCAATGTCGCGAAGGGCCGGCTTCACCAGTAGCGCCCCCACGGCCCACGCGAGCGCGGCGAGGAGAGCGAGACCGATGCCCCGACTCCGGTGCCGGTGTGCGCCCTCGTCGCCGGGGACGTGCTCGCTCACGATGATCGTGAGTCCGGCGAGCGTCACCACGGAGCCCGCCACGAACCGCAGGGTCAGCGGCTCACCGAGGAGCATCAGCGCCAGTGCCGCCGCGAAGAGCGGATAGATCATTGAGATGGTCAGGGCGCGCGCCAGCCCGATGGTCCTGGTGCTCTCGAAGAACAGCGAATCGCCGAGACCGAAGGCGATCAGGCACGAAGTGACGAGATAGGCGAGGACGCGTGGGCGCAGGGTCGCGACGGCGCCAGGTCCGCTCCACGCCAGCACCAGCACGGCCGTCAGGAGGCCGCCGAGGGCCGACCGGATCACGTTGACCGACACCGAGCTGAAGTACGGCGCGAGGGCGCGAACCGTGAGGCCGATCAGGGTCCAGGTGAGGGCCGATCCTAGCGCGCAGATGGCGCCGAGGGTGGGGCTGGCGGGTTCTCCCACGAGTCAGGGATTGCGATGGCCCGGCGGCGCCGCGAGTGGGGGTGACCCGCCGCCACGCGAGCGTGCGTCGACGGCGGGCCAGGCGGCGTGGGGTGCGCGCGGCGGTAGGCGCCGCGGGCGGGGAGCGGTCACCTTACTTCCCGTTCTCCGCTTCGTACCTGCTCTTCCAGTCCTTGTTGATGTCGTCGATCCCGGGAATGTACTTGATGGTGCTCCACGTGGCCCGGGCGGCGCCGCGCATCGCGTAGTACAGCGTCTCGCTCAGCTCGTCGTCCGTTGCACCGGCTTGCTTCGCAGCCGCGAAGCGTCCCGGCACTCAACTCGTGCAGCCGGCGGCGGCCATCGCCGCCAGCGCGACGAGCTGCATCGTCTTCGGATCGAGGGCGCCTTCGCGATAGTAGACCCCGGCGAACTCCTTCATCTGCCCCATGCTGACCTCCTCCGTGTTCGGGGTGACGCGGTTCTCACGGGCGGCGCAGTGTCCGCGGCGCCGCTGGGCGCGACCGCACGGCGATGTGGGGTGGCGCCGACCTTACCGGACTTCGCGAGTGTCCCGGATCGTGACCGTCTTCTCGTCTCCCGGCCGGTCGCGGTCGTCGTTCGTGGCCGTGACGGTGATCGTGTACCGGCCCGGGAGGTAGGGGACGGCCACCACCGTGGACCCGGGCTGGAGCGGGCGCGGCGGCGCTTCGTTGACCCGATAGGTGCCCTGCGCCCGGCGGCCGTGCTGGTCGAAGAGCGTGATCATCCACACGCCGGGGCGGATCCGCGTGCCCTCTCCGGCGTACTCGACGGTCAGCGCGGGGGGCGTCGGCGCGTCATCGACGATGGTGCGCGAGTCGGTCAGTCGAAGATCTTCGGGACCGATGACCTCGATGGTATGAACGCCGAGGGTGTTCGGGACAGATACCGTGGTTGCCCCCGGGCCGAATGGCGTGGCGGGCCCGCCGTCGATGCGGTAGGCTCCGCCGACTCCGGCCGCCACGTCCGTCAGGTGGAGAGTCCACGTTCCCGGATTGTGGTCGGTGCTGGCGCCGCTCCATCCGAGCTTGAGCTGGGCAGCCTCACCAGCGGCGGGAACGATCAGGAGAAGCCCAGACGTGACGGTGGCGGAGAGGAGGAGACGCGCTAGCTGCATTGCCGAGACCCGCATCCCGGCCGGATGATATCACGCGCGCGCCGCGCCGGACGGACCTCGACGCCCCCTTCGCGCCTCATACGAATCCCCCGTCAGACCGCCCCGGTGTGGCAGTGCCAGGTGAGCCGCAGGCGAGCCGTAGCCCTGGATTCCGAGGTCGTGCGAGGCGAGCCCGCAGTTCGAGGGGAGCGCCGGCCGCGAGCCCAGCGAGCGCGGCGCGAGGCGAGGCCCGAAGCAGGCGAGCCGGAGCCCTGGATTCCGAGGTCGTGCGAGGTGAGCCGCAGGCGAGCCGGAGCCCTGGATTCCGAGGTCGTGCGAGGTGAGCCGCAGGCGAGCCGGAGCCCTGGATTCCGAGGTCGTGCGAAGCAAGCCCGCAGTTCGAGCTGAGCGCCGGCCGCGAGCCCGGGGCGAGCGCGGCGCGAGGCGAGGGCCGAATCAAGCGAGCCGGAGCCCTGGATTCCAGGGTCGTGCGAGGCGAGCCGCAGGCGAGCCGTAGCTCTGGATTCCGAGATCGGGCGCGGCGAGCCCTGCCCCTGGGGTCCGGGGCCCCGGTCAGACCAGACCAGGCCAATTGGCTCTTTACATGGACCCGAGATCGATGACAATGGCCTGGTGACGAGCGCGCTGTTCGAGATCTTGGTCGACCGGGCGAAGGCGGTCCCGCTAGCGCAGCAGATCCGGCTGCACCTGGAGCGGCTCATCCAGTCGCGGGCGCTGGCGCCCGGCGTCAAGCTGCCCGCGACGCGCGAGCTGGCGCGGACCCTCGGGGTCAACCGCGCCACGGTCGGTCTGGCGTACGAGGAGCTGGTGAGTGGCGGCTGGGCCTGGGCGCACGTCGGCCAGGGCACGTTCGTCGGCCCGCGTGAGGGCCCGGTCCCGCGCGAGACCGAAACTGCCGCGCCAGATGCGCAGGGGGCGGTCGACTGGCGGGGCCTCCTCTCGAAGAGCGCACAGGTCATCGCCGCGGACGTCCAGCGACAGCACACCGTGCCGCTTCCGGATCGGCTCTCGGCCGGGGTGATCTCGTTCGCGGGCGGCATGCCGGACAGCGACCTGTTCCCCACCGAGGACTTCCGTCGCGTGCTGAACCACGTCATCCGGCAAGAAGGGCCGGCGCTGCTCCAGTACTACCCGGTGGGCGGCTACCCGCCGCTCCGGCGCTTCCTCTCCGGCTATCTCCTGCGGTTCGGCCTCGAGGTCCGGCCCGAGGAGCTGCTGATCGTCAACGGATCTCAGCAAGGATTCGACCTGATCGCGCGGACACTGATCGATCCTGGCGACTTCGTCGCGATCGAGCAGCCCACGTACCCGAGAGCCGTTCAGGTCTTCCGGTCGTTCGGCGCCCTGCTCCTCCCCGTGCCGATCGGCTCCGACGGGCCGAGGGTCGACGCGCTCGAGCGCACGCTCGAGCGTCACACGCCGAAGTTCCTCTTCTGCCAGCCGAGCGCGCACAATCCGACCGGCCTCACCATGAGCGCCGAGGCGCGGCGGCGGCTCCTCGACGTCGCGGTCCGGCGGCAGGTCGTGATCGTCGAGGACGGGTTCGACCCCGGCCTGTGCTATGGCCCGCCTCCGCCGTCGCCGCTCAAGGCGCTGGATCACGACGGCCTGGTCATCTACATCGGAACCTTCTCGAAGATTCTCTTCCCAGGCCTCCGGCTAGGCTGGGTCATCGCGCCGGCGCCCGTGCTGGAGCGCCTGGAAGTCGCCAAGCAGCTGGCCGACATCCAGACGAGCGCGCTGATCCAGGCCGCCGTGTTCCACTTCTGCGAGCGGCGCCTGCTGGAGCGACACGTGGAGCGCATCGGGACCGAGTACGAGCGCCGGCAGCGACGGCTCCTCGAGTCGCTCGCGCGGCGCATGCCCCGCGGGGTGACCTGGACCGAGACGCAGGGCGGCTTCTCATCCCTGGTGACGCTGCCCGATGCCATGAGTGCCACGGCGCTGCTGCGCCGGGCGATCGCGCGAGGCGTCGCGTTCACGCCGGGGCCCGCGTTCTACATCGATCAGGGCGGCGAGCATCGCCTCCGCCTGTCGTTCTCTTCGGTCCCGGTGTCGCGCATCGACGAGGGTGTCAGGCGGCTGGCCGATGTGATTCGCGAGGCCCGGCGGCGCTCGGCGCCGCAACACGACGCCGAGCGGGCGGCGGTGCCGCTCGTATGAAGCCCGAGACCGTCGCCGCGCGAGGGGCGCGCCAGCTCCCGTCAGTCAGCCGACCTCTCACCCCTCCGATCTTCCAGACGAGCGTGTTCGTCTTCGAGGATCTCGACACGGCGGAGGCGGTGTGGGACGGCGAGCGCCCGGGGTTCGTCTACGGCCGCTTTGGCACCCCGAATCACGCGATGCTGGAGACGATGCTCGCCGCGCTCGAGGGCGGCGAGGCCGCCCTGGTGTGCGCGTCGGGGATGGCCGCAATCACGGCGCTCTGCTGCGGGCTCCTCGAGCCTGGGGATCATCTGATCGCCGCGCGCGATCTCTATGGCTCGACGGCGGCGTTGCTGGCCGAGGAGGCGCGCCGGCTCGGGATCGAGACCACGTTCGTCGACGCGACGCGCGTCACGGAGGTGCTCGCGGCTCGGCGGCCGGCGACGCGCGCGGTGTTCGTGGAGGCGCTGTCGAACCCGCTGCTGCGGCTCGCGGACCTCGAGGGGCTGGCCGGCCTCGCGCGCGAGGGCATCCACCTCATCGTCGACGGGAGCCTCGCGACCCCCGTGGTCCTGGCCCCGCTAGCGCGCGGCGCGACCCTCGTCGTGCACAGCGTCACGAAGTTCCTCTCCGGCCACGGCGATGTGACGGCCGGGGTCGTGGTGGGCCCCCGGCCGGTCATCGAGCGCGCCCGGGCCAGCGTGATCCGCATCGGGGCGACACTCGGGCCATTCGACGCGTGGCTCGGGGCGCGCGGGCTCCGGACGCTCCACGTGCGGCTCGAGCGCCAGAGCGACACTGCTTTGCGGATCGCGCGCTGGCTCGAATCGCACGCGGCGGTGGCGCACGTGCACTATCCCGGCCTCGACTCGCATCCGCAGCGGGCGCTGGCCAAGACCCTCTTCCCGAGGTATACGGGCGCGCTGCTGTCGTTCGATCTGCACGGCGGGCGGCGGGCGGTCGAGACGATGATGGAGCGGCTTCGGCTCATCGAGTTTGCCCCGAGCTTCGGCGACACGGCGACGACGTGGAGCTACCCGGCCCGCACGTCGCACCGGGGTGTCCCGGAGCCGGAGCGGCGAGCGCTCGGAATCGGTGACGGGCTGGTCCGGCTGTCGGTCGGGCTCGAGGCGGCCGAGGATCTGATCGACGACCTGGCGGGGGCCCTCTATCAGTGAGCACTGACAAACGGAGGACACGCGAATGAGTGAGACCAGCGGATTGCGGATCGCGGATCGCAAGCACATCGGCCTGGCCGAGATGCTCAAGGGTGGCGTCATCATGGACGTGACGAATGCCGAGCAGGCCAAGATCGCGGAGGACGCGGGGGCCGCGTCGGTGATGGCGCTCGAGCGGGTGCCGGCCGATATCCGGCGCGACGGGGGCGTCGCGCGCATGGCGTCCGTGAAGAAGATCCGCGAGATCCAGCGCGCCGTGTCGATCCCCGTGATGGCGAAGGCGCGGATCGGTCACTTCGTCGAGGCGCAGATCCTGGAATCGCTCGGGGTGGACTTCATCGACGAGTCCGAGGTGCTCACGCCCGCCGACGAGCACTTCCACATCGACAAGTTCGCGTTCCGCGTGCCGTTCGTGTGCGGGGCTCGCGATTTGGGGGAGGCGCTGCGGCGCGTCGGCGAGGGCGCGGCGATGATCCGGACCAAGGGCTAGGCGGGTTCGGGCAATATCGTCGAAGCCGTTCGCCACATGCGGACCGTCGTCTCCGGCATCAGGCGGCTAACCACGCTCGGGCCCGAGGAGCTGATGACCGAGGCCAAGACCCTTGGCGCCCCGTACGATCTTATCCGATGGATCGCGGCCAGCGGCCGGCTGCCGGTGCCGAACTTCTCCGCGGGGGGGATCGCCACGCCGGCCGACGCGGCCCTGATGATGCAGCTCGGGGCCGAATCCGTCTTTGTCGGCTCCGGGATCTTCAAGTCGACGGACCCGGCGGCCCGCGCCCGTGCCATCGTGCAGGCGACGACGCACTACAAGGATCCCGACGTGCTGGCCAAGGTGTCGGAAGAGCTGGGCGACGCGATGCCGGGGATCGAGACCGCCAAGCTCGCCGCCACCGACCTCCTGCAGACCCGCGGCTGGTGAGGGAGAGCGGCTCAATCTCGGAATCCGCCGAGTCCCGCAGAAGGACGGACGTGCCGTGCGAGGCGAGCCGAAGGCGAACCCGTGACGAATGACACAAGGCACGGACGTGGCGAGGCGCGGGCGCCCGTGCCCGATGATGTCGCCCGCGCCCCGAAGATCGGCGTCCTCGCGCTGCAGGGGGACTTTGCCCTCCACGCGGCGGCGCTCGCCCGTTGCGGCGCGACCGCCGTCGAGGTCCGCAAGCCCGACCAGCTCGCGGATCTCGACGGGCTCATCATCCCCGGTGGCGAGTCGACCACCCTGCTCAAGCTGATAGACGCCTGGGGCTTCGTCCCGACGCTCGAGAAGTTCCACGCGGACGGCAAGCCGATCTTCGGCACGTGCGCGGGCCTGATCCTCCTCGCTCGAGAGGTGTCGAGCCCGACGCAGCCGTCCCTCGGGATGATTGATATCGGGGTCGAGCGCAACGCCTACGGCCGCCAGCGGGAATCGTTCGAGACCACCGGGGTCGCGACGGTCGCGGGCCAGGACAGGCCCATCGAGATGGTATTCATCCGCGCGCCGAGGATCCGGCGCGCTGGTCCGGGCGTCGAGCGGCTCGCCGAGCACGACGGCAACCTGGTGCTCGCCCAGCAGGGGACTGTTCTCGTCGCCGCGTTCCATCCCGAGCTGACCAGGGATGTCACTGTGCATCAGTACTTCTGCGACCTGGTCCGGTCCACCCGGCGGAGCGGATCAGGCGCGTAGCCCCCCGCGTCGTCCCGGCCGCGGTGACCCCAGCTGTCCCGACCGGCGCCCGACTGCCTCGGGTCGGGGCATGCCTGGCCGGGCGTTGAAGACCCTGGACCGGTGCGCCCACTCACAGGGGCTCGAGAGGGCCTGAAACGCAGCTGAGTCCCTTTTCCAAGGGCCTCGGTAGCCGCGCCTCGTATCGGGACGGCCTGGGATGCACCCCCGTCGGCGCGCGACAGCCCAGGGAGCGGGCGGCGTGAGGCCGGCGCTCGAGCGCGCTCGTCCGGCAACGCCGAGCGGCGGCGTGAACAAGCAAACCGGGGGAAAGCCAATATAATGTCCGCCGTGACTCTTCGCGGTAGCGCGCTCATCCTGCTGTTCGTGATTCCCGCCCTCTGCGGATGCTCGCTGGCCGCGCCGTCCAGCTCGGACAGATCGAGCGGGTCTCATGTGCATTGTTTCGACTCGCCCTCCCGGAACACTCGGGCCGAAGTGACCCGTCCCATGCTGTTCTTCATGTGTGTCCAGGGTCCATAGGGGGCCGTGATGTTCGACGCGGAGTTCTGGGCCCGCTGGCTCGGTATCGTTCTCATCGACTTGAGCCTAGCCGGTGACAACGCGCTGGTCATCGCGATGGCGGTGCGGAGCTTGCCCCGCCGCCAGCAGATGGTGGGACGCATCTGGGGCACCCTGGGAGCGGTGGGCCTTCGCATCGCCTTCATCGGGATCATCAGCTATCTGTTCAGGGTGCCCTTCCTCCAGTTCGCGGGGGGCCTCATCCTGCTGTACATCGCGCTGAAGCTGGTCCGGCAGGAGGGCGGCGGCGAGGACCACGTCCGCCAAGGCACCTCGCTCCGAGAGGCGATCTGGATCATCATCCTCGCCGATGTCGTCATGAGCCTCGACAACGTGCTCGGCGTGGCCGCGGCCGCGCATGGTGACATGGTGCTCGTGGTCTTCGGGATCGCGCTGTCGCTGCCGCTGGTGGTATGGGGAAGCGGGATCCTGGCCCGACTGATGAGCCGGTACCCATGGATCGTCTGGATTGGCGGCGGCGTCCTCGGCTACGTCGCGGGCGAGCTGCTCCTCAAGGATCCGGCGATCGAGCGCCTCGTGGGCGACATCCCCCACGCGACGCACTACATTCTGCCGATCGGGTTGGCCATCCTCATGACGGCCCTGGGCTGGTGGTTCGCGCGGCGGCACCGGGCCGCGACCATCCCCGCGTGATCGACTCTTCGCTTGCAAAGGCCATCGTCGTCCGCTATAGTCCGGGCACGATGATTCTCGATGTCGAGTGTGCGCTCACGCTGGGGTCGATTCGCCTCCTACTGCGAGGCCTGCCCGGAGCGCCGGCGAGCTGAACGCGAGCAGGCGCCACGGGCAGGCAAGCCCGTGGCGCACCAGGATATCCGAAGGGCCACGGGTTCTCCCGTGGCCCTTCGTGTTTGTGGCGCGAGCCGCAAGCGAACGGCGTCGCGGGCCAGACGAGCCAAGGGACGAGGACGAAGCAAGGGGCAATGGATCTAGGGCAGAAACCGACCTCGAAGATTGACACTGGTGCGAGCCATCTGCTAGTGTCGAAAGGCTTTTTGGACACTTCGGGTGGGAGACGCGCAACCATGGCGACCAAGTACGTCTACTCGTTCAGTGGGGGCAAGGCCGAGGGCTCGTCGGCCATGCGTAACTTGCTTGGCGGGAAGGGTTGCGAGCTGGCCGAGATGACCAACCTGGGAATCGCGGTGCCGCCGGGGTTCACGATCAGCACCGAGGCCTGGGCCGAGTACGAGAGGTCGGGCCGCCAGCTTCCGTCAGGCCTGCGGGAGCAGGTCACTGACGCCCTGACGCGGCTCGAAGCGGCGACGGACACCCGGCTCGGTGACGCGGAGCGACCGCTACTGGTCTCGGTCCGGTCGGGTGCCCGGGTGTCGATGCCGGGCATGATGGAGACCGTCCTCAACCTCGGCCTGAACGACAAGACGGTCGAAGGCCTCGCCGCCTGGACCGGCAACGAGCGCTTCGCGTGGGACTGTTACCGGCGGTTCGTGACGATGTTCGGCACCGTCGTGCTCGGCATCAAGCGCGAGGTGTTCGACGAGCACCTCGACGGGCTCAAGGCGCGGCTCCACGTGAAGACCGATCCCGAGGTGCCAGCCGATGAGCTCAAGAAGCTCACCCAGACCTTCCTGGACATTGTGAGCGGCCGGACCGGTGAGCCGTTCCCGCAAGATCCACAGCAGCAGCTCGAGCGCGCGGTCCGCGCCGTGTTCGACTCGTGGTTCGCCAAGAAGGCCACCGAGTACCGGCGCATCCACGGGATCCCCCCCGGTTGGGGGACCGCGGTCACGGTGATGGCGATGGTCTTCGGCAATCTGGGCGAGCACTCGGGCACCGGCGTCGGTTTCACGCGCGATCCGCGCACGGGCGAGCGCCGCTTCTACGCCGAGTTCCTCGTCAACGCTCAGGGTGAGGACGTCGTGGCCGGGATCCGGACCCCCGAGCACATCGACGACCTCCGCCGGCGCATGCCGGCGATCTACGACGAGCTGGTGGCGATCGCCAACCGCCTCGAGCGTCACTACAAGGACATGCAGGACATCGAGTTCACGATCCAGGAGGGCAAGCTCTATCTGCTCCAGACGCGCTCGGGCAAGCGGTCCGGGGTCGCCGCCGTTCGGGTGGCGGTGGATCTCGTGCGCGAGAGCGTGATCGACTGGCACACCGCGTTGCTGCGCGTCCGGCCGCAGGAGCTGGACCAGCTCCTCCACCCACGCTTCGACAGCGCGGACAAGGAGCAGGCAGTTGCGCATGACCGGTTGATCGCGAAGGGGTTGCCCGCCGCTCCGGGCGCCGCGGTGGGGCACGTGGTCTTCGACGCTGATCGAGCCGTCGAGTGGGCCAAGAATGGCGAGGCGGTCGTCTTGGTACGGCCCGAGACGTCGCCCGAGGATGTCGCGGGGATGTACGCCGCGCAGGGGATCGTGACGTGCCGCGGGGGACGCACCTCGCACGCTGCCGTGGTCGCGGTGGGCATGGGCAAGCCGTGCGTGGTCGGCGCCGGAGACATCGCGGTGGACGAAGCCCGGCGGGTGTTCGAGGCCAGCGGCCGCATCGTGCGCGAAGGCGAGGTCGTCTCCGTGGACGGGGGGACGGGCGAGGTGATTCTCGACGCCATCAAGACGATCGACGGAGAGCTGACGGCCGAGTTCCAGGAGTTCCTGGGCTGGGCGGACCGGGTGCGCACGCTCGGAGTGCGGGCCAATGCCGACACCCCCGAGGACGCGGTGAAGGCGCGCGGGTTCGGCGCGGAGGGGATCGGTCTCGTGCGGACCGAGCATATGTTCTTCGCGCCGGAGCGGATCCCGATCATGCGCGAAATGATCATGGCCGGCGACTCGATATCACGGCGAGCCGCGATCGACAAGCTGCTGCTGTTCCAGCGGGAGGACTTCATCGGCATATTCCGGGCAATGGACGGCCTGCCGGTGACCATCCGCCTCCTCGACCCGCCGCTCCACGAGTTCCTGACCACGCCCAAGGAGTACAAGGAGTGGATCGAGAAGCGCGCGAGCCTCGACGCGCGCGACATGAACCCGGCGGAGCAGCGGATCCTCGAAGAGCAGATCGCCAAGTATGAGGCGCTGCGCGAGGCCAATCCGATGCTCGGCCACCGCGGCTGTCGCCTCGGTATCACGCATCCGGAGATCTACGGGATGCAGGTCCGCGCGATCATGGAAGCGGCGTGCATGGTGAGTGAGCAGGGCGCGACCGTCGAGCCCGAAATCATGATTCCGCTGACGGGGACGGTCGGCGAGATGCGGCTGACCTATGAGCACGCCAAGAAGGTGGCCGACGGCGTGCTCGCCGAACGGGGCGTGTCGCTGAAGTATCTGATTGGCACCATGATCGAGGTGCCCCGGGCCGCGTTGATCGCCGACAAGATCGCGCAGTTCGCCGACTTCTTCTCCTTCGGCACCAACGACCTCACCCAGATGACGTTCGGGTATAGCCGGGACGACGTGGCAAAGTTCTTGCCGGACTACCAGCGGAAGGGAATCCTGCCGGACGACCCCTTCTTCGTCCTCGACGAGGAGGGGGTCGGCGAGCTGATCAAGATCGGCATCGATCGCGGGCGTCGGACCCGGGCCGACCTCAAGGTCGGCCTCTGCGGCGAACATGGCGGCGAGCCCTCCTCCGTCAAGTTCTGCGACGGAGTGAACATGACCTACGTGTCGTGCTCGCCCTACAAGATCCCCATCGCGCGGCTCAGCGCCGCCCAGGCTCGCATCAGGGCGCGCGAAGCCTCGGAGGCGAACGCCAATGCATAGGGACGAGGGTGTTCTCATTCCGGTGCCGACCCCGTTTCGGGGCGATGACGTCGCGGTCGATGCGCTGCGGGACAACCTGGCTCGCTGGAACGAGACGGCGCTGGCCGGCTACGTGATCCTCGGCTCGACCGGCGAGTTCCCGATGCTCTCGGAGGCCGAGCGCGACCGCGTGCTCGGCGCCGCGCGCGAGGCCATTCCCCGGGACCGGGCCTTCATCGCCGGGACCGGCACCAACTCGACGCTCCACACGATCCGCCAGACCAAGCGCGCCGCCGAGCTGGGCGCCGACGCGGCCATCATCATCACGCCTCATTACTTCACGAAGGGCTTCGCGCCGGCGGCGCAGCTTCGGCACTACCGGGCGGTGGCCGACGCGTCGCCGATCCCCGTCATGATCTACAACTTCCCGCTCAACACCGGGATCAACCTGGAAGCGGACACGGTCGCCCGGATCGCCCAGCACCCGAACGTCTGCGGGATCAAGGACTCGTCGGGCAACATCCCGCAGCTCGCGCAGATCATCGACCAGACGCCCAAGACCTTTCACGTCCTCGTCGGCGCCGCGTCCGCGCTGCTGCCGGGGCTGGCCATCGGCGCGTCGGGCGGGATCCTGGCCCTGGCCGTCATCGCCGCGCGGGAGTTCTGCGACGTGTACGCGCTGGCGAAGGCGGGGCGCGGAGACGAGGCGAGGGCGCTGGCCAGCCGGATGATGCCGGTCGACCGCGAGGTGCCGGGCCGGTACGGTATCGGGGGGCTCAAGGCGGCCCTCGATCTCCAGGGGTTCTTCGGTGGGCCCTGCCGGCAGCCGCTCGGGACTCCGGACGGGGACGCGATCGAGGACATCAAGGAAGTGCTGGCCACGGGAGGACTGCTGTGAAGCTGTCAGGCGCGCGAATCTTCCTCGAGTCTCTCAAGCGCCAGGGCGTGGACGTGCTCTTCGGTCTGCCCGGCGGCGCCGTCCTGCCGATCTACGACGCGCTCTACGACTTCCACGGACTCAGGCACATCCTCGTCCGCCAGGAGGCGGCGGCCGGCCACGCGGCCGAGGGATATGCGCGCACGACGGGCCGGGTTGGCGTGTGTCTGGTCACCTCGGGGCCCGCCGCCACCAATCTGGTGACGGCGCTCCAGGACGCGACGATGGACTCGATCCCGATCGTCGCCTTCACGGGCCAGGTGCCCACCCACCTGATCGGCAACGACGCGTTTCAGGAGGCCGACAACGTCGGCATCACGCGGCCGTGCACCAAGCACAACTTCCTCGTGAAGGACCCGAAGGACCTCCCGCTGACCATTCGCGAGGCCTTCCACATCGCCTCCACGGGACGGCCGGGGCCGGTTCACGTCGATCTTCCGAAGGACGTGCTGGTCAAGGAGGCAGAGTTCGTCTGGCCCGAGAGCGTGTACCTCCGCTCGTACAACCCGACCTACGAGGGCCACCCGGGGCAGATCAAGCGGGCAGCCCGGGCCATGGCGCGGGCCCGGCGGCCGGTGCTGTACGTGGGCGGCGGCGCCATCATCTCCGATGCGCACGCCGAGCTGCGGCGGCTGGCCGAGCTGACCCAGATTCCGGTCACGACCACCCTGATGGGGCTCGGGGCCTTCCCGTCCGACCACCCGCTCTCGCTCAACATGCTGGGCATGCACGGCACGTACGCTGCGAACATGGCGGTGCACAACTCCGATTGCCTGATCGCGGTCGGCGCGCGCTTCGACGACCGCGTGACCGGCAAGGTGGAACACTTCGCGCCCCAGGCGGAGATCATCCACATCGACATCGACCCGTCGTCGATCTCGAAGAACATCAAGGTCGACGTGCCGATAGTCGGCGATTGCCGTCGCGTGCTCGCCAAGCTCGTGGAAGCGGTCGAGGAGGAGCAGCAGGCCGACGTCCCCTCCGTCGTGACCGAGGCCCGGAAGCAGTGGAACGCCCAGATCGCCGACTGGAAGCGGAAGTATCCGCTCCACTACGAGTGGAGCGACGACGTGATCAAGCCCCAGTACGTGATCCAGGAGATCTCGAACCTGACGCAGGGCGAGGCGCTCGTCGTGACGGGCGTGGGTCAGCATCAGATGTGGGCCGCGCAGTACTACAAGTTCAAGCACCCGCGGGCCTGGTGCACGAGCGGCGGGCTCGGCACGATGGGCTACGGGCTGCCGACGGCGATGGGGGTGGCGGCGGCGTTCCCCGACAAGCTGGTCGTCAACATCGACGGCGACGGCTCGTTCGTGATGAACAGCCAAGAACTGGCGACGTGCTTCGAGTTCCACCTCCCCGTAAAGACCGTGATCCTCAACAACGGCGGCCACGGCATGGTCCGCCAGTGGCAAGAGATCATCTACAAGGGGCGCTTCTGTGCCATCGATCTCTCGGCGAGCCCCGATTTCGTCAAACTCGCCGACGCCTACGGCTGCGTCGGCATCCGCGCCACCAAGCCGTCCGAGGTGGTGCCGGCGCTCGAGAAGGCGTTCTCCACGCCGGGGCCAGTGGTCGTCGACATGGTGGTCGAGAAGGACGAGTGGGTGTTCCCGATGGTGCCCGCGGGCGGCGCCAACAAGGACATGATCCTCGACCGGCCGGGCCACGCCGCCAAAGAGAAGGCGTCGAAGTCCCAGACGGGATTCTAGATGGCAGACAGCAACGGGAGCGAGCCGCGGAAGCACACGATCAGCGTGCTGGTCGAGAACAAGTTCGGCGTGCTCTCGCGGGTGGCCGGCCTCTTTTCCGCCCGCGGCTACAACATCGAGAGCCTGTCGGTCGGCGAGACGCTCGACCCGACCGTGTCGCGGATGACGCTGGTGGTCCGGGGCGACGAGTTCGTGATGGAGCAGGTCATGAAGCAGCTCCACAAGCTCATCGACGTGATCAAGGTGAACGACCTGACCGACGAGGCGCACGTCGAGCGCGAGCTGGTGCTGATGCGCGTGAACGCGGAGCCGCAGCACCGGGCCGAGGTGCTCCGAACAGCCGACATCTTCCGGGCGAAGGTGGTGGACGTCACGCCACTCAGCTTCACCCTCGAGGTCACCGGGGACGAGGAGAAGATCGAGGCGATGATCGAGCTGCTGCGGCCGATCGGGATCCAGGAGCTGGTCCGGACCGGAAAGGTGGCGATCTCGCGGGCGCCGAAGACGCGGACGCGGAAGGTCGAGGAAAAGAAGCCCGACGAGCGCCACCGCCCCCCGCAATCGCAGGACCCCCGGGTGGTGGGCTTTGCCGACTAGAGTCCCGAGTCAGAGATGAGCCGACAAATCGCCGGGCGGGGTGGGGGCTCTCCCCGCGGGACACGCTGTGTCGCGGAGCGTCGCCGCGCTCAAATGGGGCCACGAGATCGATGGTGGTCGGCTTCGGCGATCGGCGCGAGCGCACGGTCCCGCGGGGAGAGCCCCCACCCCACCCGGCGCGGTGACCGAGAGGCGGGTCGATAGCGCGGGCCCACGGGAATTTCAACCGGCGACGGGGAATTCAATCGGGGATCGTCGAGTTCGCGTGCAAAGGGTGGCGGAGACACAGTCCCCGCCGTAGATGAGTCAGGCGGCGAAGGCGCCAGTACCCGCGGTGGGACATCGGGGCACCGCTGCCGCCGTGAAAGGACAAGAGGATGCCGGCACGAATCTACTACGACCAGGATGCAGATGTCGGGTTGCTCAAGGGCAAGACCATCGCCGTCATCGGATACGGCAGCCAGGGGCACGCGCATGCGCTGAACCTGAAGGACTCCGGACAGAACGTCGTGGTCGGACTGTACAAGGGGTCCAAGAGCTGGGCGAAGGCCGAGAAGGACGGGCTCAAGGTCATGTCGGTGCCGGAGGCGTCGGCCGTGGCCGACGTGATCATGATCCTGCTGCCGGACCAGAGCCAGCGCCAGGTGTACGAGGAGCAGATCAAGGGGGGGCTCAGCAAGGGCAAGATGCTGATGTTCGCTCACGGGTTCAATATTCACTTCAACCAGGTGGTGCCGGCGCCGGACGTGGACGTGTCTATGATCGCGCCCAAGGCGCCCGGCCATATCATGCGTGACCTGTTCACCCAGGGGCCGGGCGTGCCCGCCCTCGTCGCCGTGCACCAGGACGTGACCGGCAAGGCGAAGGACCTGGCGCTCGCCTACGGCAAGGGGGTCGGGTGTACTCGGGCTGGTGTGCTCGAGACGACCTTCAAGGAAGAGACCGAGACGGACCTCTTCGGCGAGCAGACCACCCTCTGCGGTGGCGTCTCTCATTTGATCAAGGCCGCGTTCGAGACGCTGGTCGAGGCCGGGTACCAGCCCGAGGTCGCCTACTTCGAGTGCATGCATGAGATGAAGCTGATCGTCGATCTCTTCTACCAGGGCGGCCTCGCCTACATGCGCTACTCGGTCTCGGACACCGCTGAGTTCGGTGATTACACCCGGGGCCCGCGGGTGGTGGGCGAGGAGAGCCGGGCCGAGATGAAGCGGATCCTCAAGGAGATCCAGGACGGCACGTTCGCCCGCGAGTGGGTCCTCGAGAACCAGGCCAATCGCGCGAGCTTCCTGGCCATGCGCAAGCGTGACGCCGACCATCAGATCGAAGAAGTCGGCCAGCGGTTGAGAGCCATGATGTCCTGGATCAAACCACCCCGGATGGGCTGATCAATTGAGCTTCAAGGTCGCGCGCGAGGGGGTCCCGTTCGTCCTGGTGCCGGCCGGCATCGCGGTGGCGCTGGCGGTGCTGGGCAAGCGCCGGGGTGCGGCGCCATTCGCCCTCGCCTCGCTGGCGGCGGCCGGGTTCTTCCGGGATCCAGACCGGTATCCGCCCCCTGTCGAGGGGGCCGTGCTGGCCCCGGCCGACGGCCGGGTGACGAGCATCGAGCGGATCCTCGATCCGTTCGTGGGCGACGCGGTGCAGCTCTCGATCTTCCTGTCGCCCCTCGACGTGCACGTCAATCGCGCGCCGATCCGCGGGGTCGTCGTCGCCAAGCAGTACATCCCGGGTCAGTTCCGCCCCGCCTACCGGCGGGAGTCGGGGTCGGCCAACGAGCGGTGCGTCCTCCACATCCAGGGCGCGGACGCGCGGGTGGCGGTCACGCAGGTCGCCGGTGTCCTGGCGCGGCGGATCGTGTGCCGGGTGTCTCCCGGCGACGAGCTCGAGGCGGGCCAGCGGTTCGGCCTGATCCGGTTTGGATCGCGGACCAGCGTGTGCGTTCCGCGCAGCACGGACATCAAGGTGCTGGAGGGCCAGGCGGTCAGAGGAGGCGAGAGCGTGATCGGAGTCATTCGCTGATGCGGCGGCGAGGGATCGGGCCGCGACGGCAGCGCTGGCAGGAGCTGCGGGAGCGCCGGGGTCGGAGCATCTTCTTGCTGCCGAGCCTTCTGACCACGGCCAATCTCTTCTGCGGGTTCCTGGCGCTGATCCTGACGGCCGAGCAGCGGTACGACCACGCGGCGCTCGCGATCCTGGCCGGCATCGTCCTGGACATACTGGATGGCCGGATCGCGCGCCTGATGAAGGCCACGAGCCAGTTCGGGGTCGAGTTCGACTCGCTGGCCGACGTCGTGTCGTTCTGCGTGGCCCCGGCGTTCTTGCTCTACGCGGTGGCGCTGTCGCGCCTCGGGCGGGCGGCCTGGCTCGGCGCCTTCCTGTTCGTCACCTGCGGCGCGCTCCGGCTCGCGCGGTTCAACGTGCACACCGGCACCATCGATCGGCGGTTCTTCATCGGTCTGCCCACGCCCGCGGCGGCCGGTCTGGCCGCGGGCACGGTGCTGCTCGTTGGTGGGGTGGAGCTCCCGTCCTGGGGTCTCTTCGCGATCAGTGCCGCGACCTATCTGGTCGCGCTCCTGATGGTGTCGACGGTGCGGTACTGGAGCTTCAAGGAGCTCGCGTTCGCGCAGCGGCATCCGCTCGAGTCGCTGCTGGTGGTCGTGCTCGCTATCATGATCGTCGCGACCCACCACGAGCTGTTTCTCTTCGTGCTCTTCTCCGGGTACGTCCTCTCCGGGCCAGCCCAATATCTGATGGTCGGTCGTCCCGAGCCGGCGGCGTCGGCCGAACCGGAGGGCAAGGGGGTCAGCCACTATGAATGACGGTCGCGTGATCATCTTCGATACCACACTCCGGGACGGCGAGCAGGCGCCCGGCTTTTCGATGAATGCTCTGGAGAAGCTCGAGCTGGCGCGCCAGCTCGCCCGGCTCCAGGTCGACGTGATCGAGGCGGGGTTCCCGATCTCGTCCGACGAGGACTTCGAGGCGACCCGCGAGGTGGCCAAGCAGGTGGGGACGCTCGAGGGCGCACCGTCGATCTGCGGGCTCTCCCGGGTCGGCCTGGCCGACATCGACCGCTGCTGGGAGGCGGTCAAGTACGCCCGCCAGCCGCGCATCCACACGTTCGTGGCGACGTCGGACATCCACCTGAAGTACAAGCTCCGGAAGTCGCGAGCCGAGGTGCTGAAGGCGGCCGTCGAGGCGGTGCGCCACGCCCGGGGCTACTGCGAGGATGTCGAGTTCTCGCCCGAGGACGCCTCGCGGAGCGACTTCGACTACCTGTGCGACGTCCTCTCCGCCGTGATCGACGCGGGCGCCCGGACCATCAACATTCCGGACACGGTCGGCTACGCGATCCCCCGCGAGTGGGGCGAGCAGATCGCGCGGATCCGCGAGAAGGTTCACGGAGTCGAGCAGGTCGTCGTCTCGGTCCACTGTCACAACGACCTGGGGCTCGCCGTCTCCAACTCGCTCACCGCCGTCATGAACGGGGCGCGCCAGATCGAGTGCACGATCAACGGGATCGGCGAGCGGGCCGGGAATGCCTCGCTCGAGGAAATCGTGATGGCGCTCCGCACCCGGAAGGATGTCTTCGGGCTCAGCACCCGCGTCAGGACCGAGGAGCTGTTCCGGAGCTCGCGCCTCCTCTCCCACATCACCGGCGTGCACGTCCAGCCCAACAAGGCCATCGTCGGCGAGAACGCGTTCGCCCACGAGGCCGGCATCCACCAGGATGGCGTCCTCAAAGAGAAGGCCACCTACGAGATCATGCGGCCGGAGGACATCGGCCGGCCGTCGAACAAGCTGGTGCTGGGCAAGCACTCCGGTCGCCACGCGCTGGGCGCGCGGCTTCGCGAGTTAGGCTTCGAGTTGGCGGGCGGCGACCTGGACAGCGCGTTCAAGAAGTTCAAGGATCTGGCGGACCGGAAGAAGGAAGTCTACGACGAGGACCTGATGGCCATCGTGGCCGACCGGGCGGCCGCGGTGGAGGAAACCTACACGCTCGACTACCTGCACTCGATCAGCGGGACGGGGGTGATCCCGTCGGCGACGGTGCGGATCCTCAAGGACGGCCAGACATTCCAGGACTCGGGGGTCGGCGACGGCCCCGTCGACGCCGTGCTGGCGGCGATCGACGCCATCACCGGGCTGAAGGGGCGCCTCCAGGACTACTCGCTGCGGGCGGCGACCTCCGGCAAGGATGCCCTCGGCGAGGTCTCGATAAAAGTCGACTTCGACGGCACCGTGGTGTCGGGCAAGGGCTCGTCCACCGACGTGATCGAGGCCAGCGCTCGCGCCTACCTGAACGCGCTCAACCGCCTCGTCCAGCGGACCGGACGGCGGATGAAGGAGGTCGGTCCCTGATGAGCCATCTCGGCCTGCCGCTGTTCGAGACGGAGGAGGCGTTGCGGATCGAGCAGGGCGACGCGCTCGAGATCCACGCGTCCATTGGGACGATCAAGAACCTCACGAAGGGTGAGACCTACCGGGCGCAGCCGATCCCGCCGTTCGCGCAGGAGATCATGGCGGCATGCGGGCTCATGAAGCACGTCGCGAAGAAGACGGGGCTGCCCGGGAGGCCGGCGTGACGGGATCGACCTACAAGATCGCGGTGCTCCCGGGGGACGGGATCGGGCCGGAGGTCACGCCCGAGGCAGTGAAGGTGCTGAAGACGGTCGCGCGCGGCAGCGGCCGGGCGTTCGAGTTCGAGGAAGGGATCGTCGGCGGCGCGGCGATCGACGCCCACGGCGAGCCCCTCCCCTCGGCGACTCGCAAGCTCTGCGAGGAGGCGCAGGCCATTCTCTTCGGGTCGGTCGGCGGGCCGCAGTGGGACAGCGAGCCCCACGAGAAGCGCCCCGAGCGCGGGCTCCTCGCGCTCCGCAAGGACTTCGACCTCTACGCCAACTTGCGGCCGGTGAGCTGCTTCCCGATGCTGGTCGATGCCTCTCCGCTCAAGCGCTCGGTCGTCGAAGGGACCGACTTCATGGTGATCCGGGAGCTCACGGGCGGCCTCTACTTCGGCCAGCCGCGGGGCCGCGAGCGCCTCCCCGACGGCAGCGAGCGCGGCGTCAACACCATGGCCTATACCTCCAAGGAGATCGAGCGGGTGGTGCGCATGGGGTTCGAGGTGGCGCGGAAGCGGCGGCGCCACCTCACGTCGGTGGACAAGGCCAACGTGCTCGTCGTCTCCCAGCTCTGGCGAGAGATCGTGAACCGGGTGAGCGCGGACTACCCGGATGTGACGCTCGAGCACATGCTGGTCGACAACTGCGCGATGGCGCTGGTGCAGCGGCCGACCCGGTTCGACACGATCGTCACCGAGAATACGTTCGGCGACATCCTGTCTGACGAAGCCGCGATCCTGGCGGGCTCGATGGGGATGCTCCCGTCGGCGTCGATCGGCGGCACGGTCGCGCTCTACGAGCCCGTGCACGGGACGGCGCCCGACATCGCGGGGAAGGGGATCGCCAACCCGATCGCGGCGGTCCTCTCCGCGGCCATGCTGCTCCGGTACTCGGCGGACATGCCGGCCGACGCCGAGAAGATCGAGACCGCCGTCCTGCGAGTGCTAGAGAAAGGTCACCGGACGGCCGACATCAAGCAGGAGAGCACGACGGTCGTCGGGACCAAACAGATGGGCGACCTGATCGCCCGTCAGCTCGCGGGACTCTACTAGTGTCCGAGTCAGGGATGAGCCGACACCGCGCCGGGTGGGGTGGGGGGCCCTCCCCGCGGGACACGCTGTGTCGCGGAGCGGCGCCGCACTCAAACGGGCCACGAGATCGATGGTGATTGGCTTCGGCGATCCGCAGAAGCCACGGTCCCGCGGGGAGGGCCCCCCACCCCACCCGGCGCGGTGAGTCAACGGACTTTCGACTCGGGACACTAGCAGGATGCTGAAAAACCCACAGGCTGCTCAAAAAGGTCCAGATGCGAGACGGCGCCCGCAGGCCGCGCGCGAGGCGTACTCCCTGTACGTTGAGCGTGCGGCCAAGGGCGCCAACGAAGCAGATGGGCCTTTTTCAGCAGCCTGCGAGGTGAGGAGCGGATGAGCGCGGGATACACGGTGGCGGTGGTGGGGGCCACGGGGGCGGCGGGACAGACGACCCTCAAGATGCTCGAGGAGCGCAAGTTCCCGGTGCGGGAGCTGCGCTGCTTCGCGTCGGAGCGCTCGGTCGGCAAGACGGTGACGTTCAAGGGCGAGCCGGTGACGATCCGCCGGATCGAGGCGCCGGCATTCCAGGGCGTGGACATCGCCTTCTGCTCGGCGGGGTCGGAGCAATCCAAGCAGTACTCGCCGATGATGGTCAACGCGGGCGCGGTGGTCATCGACAAGTCCAACGCCTTCCGGATGGACCCCGCGGTCCCGCTGGTAGTGCCGGAAATCAACGCGCACGCGGCGAATCGGCACTCGGGGATCCTCGCCTGCCCGAACTGCACGACGATCGTGACGGTCATGCCCCTCAAGCCGCTCCACGACGCGGGCCGGCTCCGGCGTGTGATTGCCACCAGCTACCAGGCGGTCTCGGGCGCCGGCGTCAACGGCATCGAAGATCTGCGCCAGCAGGTCTTGTCATGGGCTCGGGGTGAGCCCATCGTGCCGAAGCACTTCGCCCACCAGATCGCCTTCAACCTCATCCCGCATATCGACGCGTTCAGTGCAAACCGGTATACGGGCGAGGAGATGAAGCTCGTCAACGAGACCCGCAAGATTCTCGAGGCGCCCGACCTGCCGATCTCGCCGACGACCGTCCGGGTGCCGGTCTTCACGTCCCACTCGATCGCCGTCAACGTCGAGACCGAGGAGAAGATCACGGTCGAGCGCGCCCGAGAGCTGTTCTCCCGCTTCCCCGGCCTCCGGCTCTGGGACGAGCCGGCGGAGAACCGCTACCCGATGCCGATGATGGCCGAGGGGCAGGACGACTGCTTCGTGGGCCGGATCCGCGAAGACCTCTCGCATCCGAGCGCGCTCAACTTCTGGGTCGTCGGCGACCAGCTCCGCAAGGGCGCGGCCACCAACGCCGTCCAGATCGCCGAGCTGCTGATCCGGTAGTGAGTCGGAGAGGGCCTGGACGGCCCGCTGGCTTGACGGCGGCCGACGCAGCTCCGGCGGCGAGCCAATGCCGCGGTCACTACTCGAAGAGGTCGTCGACTGCGATCCTCCAGTCGGGGAGGGCTGGCTCGGCCTCGGCCACCTCGCCCCGACGGTAGCCCGTCGGCGTAAGAGGATCGCTGGCACGGTAGACCTTGACCACGGTGTCGGCGAGCAGGTCGACGTCCCAGACAACCCGGGTTCCCGCAGCGAAGTAGTCGGCTCGCTTGCCGGCGATCTCTTCCTCGGCCCGAGCGCCGTAGTCGCCCTCGCTGCGGACCTCCACGGCGAAGACCGGGGCGCCCACGAGGAACTTCATCCCGGTCCGCGTTCCGGTGTGAAAGGCCGCATCGGGGCTGAAGGAGCTCCGGGTCGGCAGGGTCACGATGAACCCGGTATTGTCGGCATACGCCCGGCCCGATCTGGTGCGGCGAGCATAGCTCAGGAGGCTCGCGTAGATGACGCCGGCCGCGCTGCTCGGCAGGTCGCCGGTAGGAGACATCGGCACCAGCTCTCCATTCACGATCTCGGCCTTCCCACCACCCGCCGCGCGGAGGTCTTCGACAGTCGCCCGTGTTCTCGTCGCCATGTCAGCGGCTCCTGCTCGGATTCTACACCCGGCGTTTCCATCCTCTCGCAGCCGAGCGAGCGATCTCGGGCGAGCCGTGGCCCCAGTCGCGCGTGCGCCAGAAGCCGAAGTCGGCTGACGTGAACGGCGCCCATCCCGCCGAACGGCAAGAATCTTCGACGCGGTGGGGGATGCGCAAGAGGGGATCTCGGTCCTCGTGCGACGCGCGTGCGAAATCGCCCTACGAGCAGGACGGAACGTCCCGGTCCTGAGGTTCTCCGACAAGGTCGTCCACGGGGAGCACGACGTCCCGAAACGCTGCTGGACTGACCTGGCCACCTCGTCCGACGCGCAGGACGTTGCGGTAGCCGTCGGCCGCGGGGTTCCGATAGAGCTCGACCACGGCGTCCTCGAGATTCACGATCCAGACCTCGGGCACGCCGGCTTCTGCGTACCGTGCGAGCTTGGCTCGATCCCGCGCGAGGGTGGTGTCGGACACCTCGATGGCGAGGAGGACGTCCTCAGGGTAGGGGATCCTGCGCCAGTATCCGCCCGGTTTGGGACGAAGCTGCAGGATGTCTGGCTGGAACTCGTGGCGCGGTCCCACGGGCAACGGTCCTTGCACCAGGGCGAGGGCCCGGTCGCCGATCTGAGCCAGGAGACGGCAGGTCAGCAAGATCTGGCACATCGTGTGCGGCGGACCCATCGGGCTCATCTCGACGATCTCTCCATCAATCAGCTCGACGCGATCGTCGGCCGTGAGGATGCCCGCGTCGACCATGCGGCGGTACTCGTCGGCGGTGAAGCGGCGGCGGGTCAGCACGACGGCCATGATACGCGTCCTCTTTAGCGCATACTACGGGCGAACCCGAGGAGCGTCACTGCTCACAGTTGCATACACGAGACCCCCGCGAGTACTCGCGAACCTTCCGGCTGACCCTGGCCTACGACGGGACGGCCTACCGCGGCTGGCAGGTCCAGCCGGACGCGCCGACTGTGCAGGGCTGCCTGCTCGTCGCCGCGGGGCAGGTGCTAGGAAAGCCAGTGCGCGTTACCGGGGCGAGCCGGACCGATGCCGGCGTCCACGCGCTCCGGCAGGTCGCGTCGCTCGTCACCAGCGCGCGGCTCTCGGCGCGCTCCCTCGCGCCAGCACTCAACGCCCACCTGCCGCGGGAGATCCGGGTGCTCGACGCCCTCGAGGTCGACGGTGCCTTCGATGCTCGCCGGGCAGCCAGCGGCAAGCGCTACGCGTACCTGATCGATAACGACGCCGTTCCCTCGCCGCTTCTGCTGCGGTACACCTGGCACGTCCGCGCGCCACTGGATCTCGCGGCGATGCGCGCGGCGCTTCGCCTCCTGCGCGGGACGCACGACTTCTCCGCGTTCTGCGCGTCGGCGGGGCGCGATCGACGGCCCGTCTGCACGCTGCGTGCGGCCCACGTGGTCCGGACGAGACGGCTCATCGCCGTCGTCCTGTCCGCCGACAGCTTTCTCCACCACATGGTGCGGAACATCGTAGGAAGCCTGGTCGAGGTTGGGCGTGGCCGTCAGGAGCCGGCCTGGCTCGGCCGTGTGCTCGAGAGCCGCGATCGGACCCGCGCCGGGCCGACCGCCCCGGGGCCGGGCCTTGTCCTGGTGCGGGTTGTCTACCGTCGCCCCAGTTCCCCTCCAGATCCGCCCTGACGAGTCCAGGTCTCCTGCACAACGAGGGCTTGGCAGGGCGGGAGCTGAAGAGGATCCGGGGAAGCTGCCAAGGCGGCACGATCGAGAAGCGGACGTACCTTGCCCGCGCTCGCCCCCGCGGGCGTTCTGCCGTGCAGACAAGGCAGGCGCTTCGAACGATTCGCCGCCAAGGAGAACTACATCGCGAAGGCGCTCAGGCACCCAATCATGGTTGAAAATCACGGCCCTTCAGTCACACGTCTGGATCGCAGTGGGCCTCTCAACGGCTTGGCCTCGGCGGCGGTGACTGACCCGCGTCGCCGGCGCTTCCGCAGGAAGTACTTGGTGTGGCCGGGCGGCCACCCGTCCAGGACGCTGAACACCTCGTAACCATGCTTCGCGTAGAAATCTGGCGCCTGAAAGCTGAACGTCTCCAGCTGGGCGGCATGGCAACCGCGCTCGACCGCGTAGCGCTCGGCGGCTTCGAGCAACGTCCGGCCGTGGCCCTGCCGGCGCAGGGGTTCGGCGACCCACAGGAACGCGATGTGAACCCAGCCGCCCCAGATGCTGCCGAGCACTCCGCCGAGGACCTCGTCGTTCGAGTCCTTGAGGAAGATGGACACCGAGGAGTACTCAGGAAGGCCGGTCACGGCAACGTTGTAGGTGTCGAGGTGGTCGCGCACCACCTGCTTCAGGCTCTCCGGGGCGTGCGGGTCGTTGACGATGCGGAGCCCACTCACCGCTGGCCTCACCCTCCTCCAATCAAGCACCACCCTCGATCGGGGGAACAATGCTGACGAGCTCGTGCTGCCATCGAGTCCCGAAGGTCAGGCGACGTCCGAGCCCTAGTGGCGGGCCCCGCCGAGCAGCTCGTCGACGCTGAACGACACGTCCGGGAACGCGCCGATGATGACCGACTCGCCGCGGCGTCGAACGCGCAGATCCCGATAGCCGTCCCGGGCCGGGCCCTGGTGGACCTCGAGGCAATCCGCGGCCACATCGGCCAGCCACAGTTCGGGGATCCTGGCCCGCGCATAGAGCGGTGCCTTTACCCGCCGATCATAGTCAACCAAGCTGCCCCCGACCTCGACGATGAGGAGGGTATCGGCAGGCGTCGGATGTGAGCGTTCGTAGAAGTCCGGCCGAGGGCGGAGGACGGCAATGTCCGGGAGCGGTTCGGAGTCGTCCGAGAGCTGTATGGGATTCTGGACGCTGATGACGGCGCGGGACCCGAGCCGTGCTGCGAAGAGCGCGCTCACCCGATTCACCCTTCCCGCGTGAATGCTGCCGATCGGTGGCATCTCGATGATCTCTCCCCGAACGAGCTCGACGCGATCGTCCTCGGTGAGGATGCCCGCCTCGGCCATGCGGCGGTACTCGTCGGTGGTAAAGCGGCGGCGGGTCAGCACGACAGCCATGATACGCGCCCTCTTTCGCGCATCCTACCGGCAGGATCCAGCGGCGTCACTGCCCAGAGTTGGATACACGAGACTATCGCTGGAGCTTCACCTGGCTCGTCTCGGAGGGGGCAGCCACCGGCTGCCCGCCTGACTTTCTTCGACGGAATGCGAACAGCTCGGGATCGACCTTGTCCCTGATGGCGGCTCGGAGCGGCACGTGCCGCTGAATCTCGACTAACATCCAGGGCGGGTTCCCCCTAATATTGCCGAGGAGGAGGGACCGGAGGCGGAGATGATGTCGCGACAAGTCCGCTCCGGGTTGGTCGTGGTCGGCAGCGCCGTCCTGGTGCTGGCGCTCTTCGGGCTCCTGGCGCGAAGCGTCGGCCGGCCCTACCCGGGATTCTTCGTCTCGCCGGATCACCGTGTGTACCCCGTCGACGCGGCCGTCCGCGAGTCAGGCATGCGATTCGGCGATCGAATCGTCGCGGTCGACGGCCTGTCCCCGGTGGCGCTCGAGGGGCAGCTCGCGTCCGGCGCCCCAGTGGTCCGCGTCGAGCTCGAGCGGGCGGGAACCCCGGTCGCGGTCGACGTCAGGCCCCGGCCCCTCGGCTGGTCGACGCTCCTCGGGACGTTCGGCGGATACTACGTGGTGTCGGCCCTGATGCTCGCCGTCGGCGTTCTCGTGCTGCGCCAGAATCCGAGCGCGACTCCGAACCGCCGATTTCTCGTGTACATGTCCCTCTGGGCGGTCGCCAACGTCGCGATCCCCGACGCGACGATGGGGCCAGACAAGTACACGGCGGCGCTCCTGGGCCTCTGCGCGCCGCTCCTGTCGGTTCACGGCTGGGTCTTCTTCTTGACCTTCCCGGTCAATCCACGCCGCGACGCGTGGCTGGCGCGATATCGCGTCATTCCCCGTCTGTATGCCGCGGCGCTGGTGCTGGGGACGGCCGGGATGATCGCGTTCGGCGCCATCGACCGAGCGGCGCCCGACCTGCTGATCGACGGATGGTTTTACCCGATGGCGCTCGCCACCGTGCTGGCGCTGGCGGTCATCTCGTTTCCCATCAAGGTCTGGGCGCTGCTCGACACGCGGCTGGCGGCGGCCTCGCCGCTCGTGAACCAGCAGGCGACGGTCCTGCTCCTCGGGATCGGCCTCGGGCTTGGTGGCTGGCTCGTCTTCATGCTCGCGCCGTTGGCGCAGCTCTACGCGGGCCCGCTGAACCCGCAGGTCGGCTCCGCCCTGAGCCTGCTGTACCCGGCGGCGATTGCGTACGCGACGGTCCGCTACCGGCTGTTCGACGCGACGGTCGTGATCCGCCGGTCGCTGGTGTACACGGTGCTGGCCGCGCTCGTGACGAGCGCGTACGCACTGGCCATCGCCGGCGCGAACGTCCTGCTCGCCCGGGCGGACCTCTCGGGCTCCCCGTGGTTCTCGGCGGCCTTCGTCTTCCTGCTGGTCCTGGCGTTCAACCCGCTCCGGGAGCGGGTGCGACAGGTGATCGATCGCACGTTCTTCCGTGAGCGCTCCGACTACGTGCGGACCATTCGCGAGCTGGCCCGGTCCTTGACCGGCTTGCTCGATCTGGACGAGATCACGCGCCGGGTCACGACGACGGTCGAGGCCTCGATGCACGTGCGCCTGGCCCGGCTCCTCCCCGGCGCGCCCGACCCGCGCCTCCCGGCGCTCGTCGAGCGGGAGCCAGGCGCGCTCTCCCGGTACCAGGTGGCGGCCGATCCTCGCTTCGAGGGCGACCGGGCGGCCGCGCTTGCGGCCTTCGTGGGCCTCGGCGCCGACGTCATCGTGCTGCTCAGGTTCCAGGACGAGACGCGCGGGCTCTTGCTCCTGGGGCCGAAGCAGTCGGACGCCCCGTACACGGACGAGGATCTCGCGCTGCTCGAGACCCTGGCCGATCAGGCCGCGGTCGCGGTGACCAACGCCACCGCGCACCGGCAAATCCTCGAGTACGCCCAGGAGCTCGAGCGGAGCCTGCTCATCCGGCGGCACCTGGCGAAGTTCGTCCCCCGCCGCGTGCACGAGCTGATCGAGGAGTCTCCGGCGGCGCCGCTCCTCGAGAAGCGCGAGACGGAGGTCACCGTCCTCTTCACCGACATCAGTGGCTACACTCGGCTCTCGGCCCGGATCGCGCCGGAGGCGCTGGCCCAGCACATCGAGCGCTACTTCTCCGCCTTCCTGGACGAGATCGTCAAGCACGGCGGCGACGTCAACGAGACGTCGGGCGACGGGCTCATGGTGATCTTTCACGAGGGCGTGCACTGGCGCGCCGCCGTCGACGCCGCGCGGGCCATTCAGCGCCGCGCCGACGAGCTCAACGCCGAGCTGGCCGGCGACGTCGATCCCCTGTCGATGCACGCCGGCATCAACACGGGGCCCGCGCTGCTCGGCGCCACCAAGATCGAGGGGCGCGCGGGAGTCCGCTGGACCTACACCGCGTCGGGCATGACGACGAACCTCGCCGCCCGGCTGGCGGCGGTCGCCCAGGCGGGGGAGGTCGTCGTGAGCGAGGCCACCCGCTCGCGACTCGGCGCCGACGTCCGGTGCGAGGACCGGGGCCTCCAGTCGTTGAAGAACATCGACACGCCCGTCCGGGCCTTTCGCCTCCTGTAGGTGACTCGGAGGGGGGCTGAGCCCCCTTTCGAACCTCCCCCAGGCCTGGACTGCGCCGGCTAAGCCGGCGGGCGAACCGCCCGGCCTTTGGCTCAGCGGCTGTAGACGCTCAACTGGGGGACGGAGCAGCTCGAGCTGCGCAGGCGAACCGCCCGGCCTTTCGCTCAGCGGTTGCTGACGCTCGGTCACAAGAGCTCTGTCAGGCCTCCGGTTCGGGGCTAGAATGAGCCGGCCTGAACGATCATTCATGTGGAGGCGAAGGATGACGACTGCAACGGCCGCCGCGGCGCGACAGATCAGCTACCAGCTGGAGAGCCTCTGGGACTACGACTACGTGCCGACCCATCACGAGCTGGAGTCGCTCTACGAGACGGCCAAGAAGAACCAGTGGAACGGCTCGGCGGCGATCGACTGGTCGCGGCCGGTCGGCAAGGAGGGCCCGGTCCTCAACGTCCAGCTCGCGTTCGGCGGCTGTCCGTCCTTCCAGGACAAGACGGAGGCGGAGTGGAAGGACATCGAGGTCGCGATCTCGTCCTGGCGCCTGTCACAGTTCCTCCACGGCGAACAAGGGGCGCTCATGGTGGCGGCCCAGCTCGTCAACTCGATCCCGGAGCTGGACGCCAAGCTCTATGCGTCGACCCAGGTGGTCGACGAGGGCCGGCACGTCGAGGTCTTCCAGCGCTACGTCAAGAAGCTCCACCGGATCTATCCGGTGGATCCGCTGCTCAAGTCGCTGATCGACGAGATCCTGTCGACCGACATCTGGGAGCTGAAGCTGCTCGGCATGCAGCTCCTGATCGAAGGCCTCGCCATCGCCGCGTTCAACCTCATGGCCAAGCAGACCGGCGATCCCACGCTCGCCAGCCTGCTCGACTACGTCCTCCAGGACGAGGGGCGCCACGTCAACTTCGGCTACTTCGCCCTGCGGCGCTCGATCCCGACCCTTCCCGAGGCCAAGCGGCAGTACCTGGAGGACTTCGCGTTGCGGGCCAGCGATGCCATGTACGCCCGTGACGAGCGGACGGGCTTCCTCTCGGTCAAGACGGCGTACGGGGAGATGGGGTTTCGCGATCCCGACGCGATCTACACGGAGGTGATGACGGAATCGGTGACGATGAAGATGTTCAACCGCATGCTCTTCACCGACGTTCTGATCCCGCGGTTCCAGCGCCTCGGCCTTATCTCGGAGCGCGTCGCCCCCCGCTATCGCGAGATCGGTCTCCTCGATTGACACGCGGCGTGGCCGAACGCTCCAGCACCGGCGGCCGTGACAGCCGAGCGGCCCACGCAGCGCGTTGCCACGCTCGTGGGCGTGGACGGCGACGTGTCGTCGGGGACGTTTTGGCCGTCGCCCTGAGGGTGAGTCGGGTGAGTCGGGGCGGCGCCTGGCCGGTCGAGGGCGCGGGCCGTTCGATCATGTGACATGCGGACCATTCTTCAGCTCCGAGCCGGGCGAGTCGAAGAAGCGCGGCGCGACGTCGTCCGGGAACAGCCGCTGATCATCTCGGTGAACGGCGAGCGCTTCCTCACCCTGCTCTGCTCCCCGTTCCAGCTCGACGCGCTGGTCGTCGGCTATTTGTGGATGGAGAAGGTCATCACGTCGCCGGAGGAGATCACGCGGCTCGAGATCTCCGAGGTTGACGGGACGGCGGCGGTCACGCTCGCCCATCCGGTGACGCTCCCGACCGAGCGGATCCTCACCTCTGGCTGCGGGGGTGGCATCACGTTCCGCATCGACCACCGGCTCTTCCCAAGGCTCTGCTCGTCACTCCGGGTCGCGCCCGAGGTACTGGTGGCGCGCATGAAGGACTTGTTCGCAGCGGCCGTGCATTACCAGAGCTCGCGCGGGATCCACGGCGCGGCGCTGACGGATGGCGAGCGCCTGATCACGATGGCCGAGGACGTCGGACGCCACAACGCGGTCGACAAGGTCAAGGGCGAGACCCTGCTGAGGGGCATTCCCACCGAGGACCTGTGCTTGCTGTCGACCGGGCGTATCTCCTCCGAGATGCTCTTGAAGGCCGCCCGGATGGGGGTGCCCCTGGTCGCTTCGCGCACGTCGCCCACGGAGATGGCCGTCGCGCTCGCCGAGCAGCTCGGTATCACCGTGTGTGGCTACGTCCGTCCCGGCTCGATCGATCTCTACACGGGCGGCGCCGTCGCGGTGGAGGATCCGGCGTCTGCTCGATGACGCCGCTGGAGGGGCAAATCGGAGGGAATGTCCTGATATCGCCCTGGTCGAGCCGCTTGTCGTCGCTGGGTGCCGCCTCTTGGACCGCCATCCGCTGATCGTGCGCGCCAGCTCCGGAGGCTGCACGGCAAGGAGCAGTTCGGTGATCTGGGAGCGGGTCGACCCGCCCTTGAAGGCCTTCCGGGCGGGGGCGCGCGCCTCGCGGTTGATCGGCTACGCGGGCCCGCCGAACGCAAGGGCGTCGGAAGCGTGGTCCAACAACAAGTACATCATCACCGACATGTACGCGAAGGCGGTGCAGGGGATGGCGCCCGAGGCCGCGGTCGCGTGGGCGGCAGGCGAGCAGCAGAAGGTCTACGAGCGGTAGCGGCGCCCTCGATGACGCTCGGGTGGCAAGTGGTCAGCCTGATGTTCCTGGGGCTGTGTATCGCGACGCTGGTGTCCTCGCTCGAATTCCCGCTCAGCGACCCACTGGGCCCCGGCCCTGGATTCTTCCCGTTTTGGCTGAGCCTGGCCGGCGGCGGCCTCGCCCTGCTCCTGCTCGCTCGGGCCACCCGTGCCGGAGTGCCGGCCCGAGCGGGCGAGACGCTGCTCCCCGATCGCGCCGGCGCGCGGCGGGTCGCCAGCGTGCTCGTCAGCCTGGTCGGGGTCGCGGTGCTGCTGACTCCGCTCGGGTTTCGCCTCACGGCGCTCGTGTTCATCAGCGCCCTGCTGATCGCGCTCGGCGCGCGCACGTGGTGGATCATCGCCGCGTTCGCCTTGGCCGGGAGCTTCGGCGTCTTTCACGTGTTCTCCGACTGGCTCGAGGTGCCGCTGCCGACGGGTGTCCTGGGAATCTGAGCCCACCGCATCCATGGAGAGTTTTCACTTCCTGCTGGCGGGTTTCGGTGCGGCGCTCTCGCTCCAGAATCTCGCCTTCGCCCTGGCCGGATGCGTGCTCGGCACGCTGATCGGCGTGCTGCCGGGCCTCGGTCCCGCCGCGGGCACGGCCATCCTGATCCCGGTGACCTTCACGCTGGACCCCACCGCCGCGATCATCATGCTCTGCGCCATCTACTACGGCGCGATGTATGGCGGCACGATCACGTCGGTACTGATCAATGTGCCGGGCGAGGCGGCATCGGTCGTGACGTGCCTCGACGGCTATCAGATGGCGAAGCAGGGTCGTGGAGGCACCGCGCTCGGCATCGCCGCCATCGGCTCCTTCATCGGCGGCATCGCGGCCACCCTGGCGCTCACGGCTGTCGCCCTGCCCCTGGCCCGGCTCGCGCTGCGCTTCGGCCCGCCCGAGTTCTTCGCTCTTATGCTGGTCGGCCTCTGTCTGGTCACCGGGCTGGCCGGTCGCTCGCTCCTCGCCGCTTTGCTGATGACCGTGGTCGGCCTCCTGCTCTCGATGGTCGGCATCGATCCGGTGAGGGGGGCCCCCCGGTTCACGTTCGGCATCGCAGACCTCTACGACGGCGTCGGCTTCATCCCTGTGGTCATGGGACTCTTCGGAGTCGGGGAGATCCTGCTGACCGCCGAGGCGCCGCACCGCCAGGTCATCGAGACGAAGCTGCGCCAGCTCCTGCCGAGCCGCGAGGAGTGGAAGCGCTCGATGGGCGCGATCGGGCGCGGGACCGCCCTCGGATTCTTTCTGGGTCTGATCCCCGGGGTGGGCGCCATCATCCCGACCTTCATGGCCTACATTCTCGAGAAGCGGCTCTCCGAGCATCCCGAGCGCTTTGGCCACGGCGCCATTGAGGGCGTGGCCGCGCCCGAAACCGCCAACAACGCCTACGCGAACGCTTCCATGGTCCCGCTGCTCGCGCTGGGGATCCCGAGCTCGCCCACTATCGCCGTCCTGATGGGCGCCTTCATCATGAATGGGTTGACCCCGGGGCCGTTTCTGTTCCAGGAGCGCCCCGATCTCGTCTGGGCGGTCATCGCCAGCTTCTTCATCGGCAACGTGATCCTCCTCGTCCTCAACCTCCCACTGGTCGGCCTGTGGGCGAGCCTGCTCAGGGTCCCCTCCCAGTACCTGTGCGTGGGCACGCTGCTCTTCTGCATCATCGGGGCCTATAGCCTCAAGCAAAGTGTCTTCGACGTCGGGCTCATGATCGGGTTCGGGCTCGTCGGCTACGTTCTGCGCAAGCTCGATTTCCCGCTCGCCCCGGCGGTGCTAGCCCTCATCCTGGGTCCTTTCATGGAGCGCTCCCTCCGGACCTCGCTCGAGATGTCGAGCGGCGACTTCACCATCTTCGTGACCCGGCCGATCTGCCTGGCCCTGCTCGTCATCGCCGCCGCGATCCTCGCCAGCTCGGCGCTCCGGCTGGCCCCCGCACCGCTCCGCGACGCCGAGTCAAGCTAGCCACCGAAAGGAGGCGTCGACGGCCACTCCGACCTCCTTCGGTCCCGATTGCACTGCCGTGGTCCACGGCCCCCTCCGATCCCCTGGCGCGGACCGACCCGAGGTACAATGACGTCCCGCGGGTCACGATAGCCATTCTTTCTCATCAGAGGAGACCGACGGAATGACTGCCTCCTACCGTATTGCGGCTTTGGTGATGGCGCTCACGACAGTCCTGGCCGGCGGGACGTCTGCCGCCGACTATCCGACGAAACCGGTGCAGCTCATGGTGGCCTACCCCGCGGGCGGCAGCACCGACGTGGCCGCTCGCATCGTGGCCTCCATCGCGGAGCGGGAGCTGGGCCGGCCGATCATTGTCGTGAACAAGGGCGGGGCCGGGGGCCAGGTCGGCTGGACCGAGATGTCGAGACAGCGCCCCGACGGCTACTACCTGGGCTTCATCAATCTCCCCGCGGTCAACACCGTGATTCTCGATCCCGACCGGCGGGCGATCTTCGGCATCGATGCCTTCGTCCCGATCATCAATCAGGTTGTCGATCCCGGAGTGATCTGGGTCAAGGCGGACAGCCCCTTCAAGAGCCTGAAGGACCTGATCGACGCCGCTCGGAAGGCTCCGAATACGATCAGGGCCGCGACGACGGGGATCTTGAGCGACGACCATCTGGCCGTGCTGATGGTCGAGGAGGCCGCGCCGGGGACGGCGTTCCGCATCGTTCACTTCGACGGCGGCGCGCCCCAGATGACCGCCATCCTCGGCGGCCACGTCGACGTGGCCTTCGACAACGTCGGCAGCATCGTCAAGCGCGTGGCGTCGGGCGAGCTTCGAGCCCTGACCGTGATGGACACCCAGCGCTCGAAGTTTCTGCCCGGCGTGTCGACGACAGTCGAACTGGGCTACCGGTCGGTCCTCTCGTCCTCCGCGCGCGGCATCGCCGGCCCGAAGGGCCTGCCGGAGCCCGTTCTCAAGAAGCTCCAGGAGGTCTTCGGCAAGGCGATGGCGCACCCCGACCACGTCAAGAGGATGGAGGAGGCCGGCCTCGGCATCAAGGTGATGGCTGGCGAGGAATACGCCGCCTTCTACCGAGACCAGCACGCCAAGGCCAAGAAATACACGGACTGGGCCCGGAGCCGCATGCAGCGGTAGCCCGCCGCGTTGCATGGTGGGGACCGGCAGGCGCACCGACCTCAGTCGCGCCGGATCGCAGCGCCAGGCTCCGAGAGTCCTGGCGATCGGATCAGCAATTCGGAGACTCGCCGCGGGTGCCACGCGGGCCGACGGTGTATCAGATTGGATGCACGAGAGACGAATCAGCGCGAGGCGGGTCGGGAGCCGCACGAACTTTTCGCTTGACACGTGTTCGGAAGCGCGATCGTGTGCTCGCGGTCTCCGCAAATCCGGCGGGTGCGAGTCGTGCGAACCCGACGACGCGGGCCCGAGGGCACTCATACCCTAAAATCACTGATCGCGACGAATTTTTGCCTCCTTGAGGCTCCCAGGTCCGTCCAAAACCCAGGTGTAGAGTCGCCCCATCAGCAAGGGGGACCGCACCAATAGAGATCGGCGCGCTGCCCGTCATCGCGACCTCGGAACCGATCGCGGAGCTCGATCGTCTCGGCGAAGAAATCGCCGAGCTGTCCGCGCACCTCGACGCGGCCACCGCGCGCCTGCTCGAGCTGATCCGCGAGTTCGACGCGCGCGGGGGGTGGAACCACGGGTTCCACTCCTGCGCGGGAACGTCCCAGCGCTTGGCGTGCGACGCGACGAGGGTGATCATGCGGCACGACGGGGACGGGCAGATTCTCGAGGTTGGCGCGCGTACACGCACCATTCCGCCCGCGATCCGGCGCGCGCTCCATCACCGTGACCGCGGCTGCCGGTTCCCGGGTTGCGAGTTACCGTTCGGTCAGGGCCATCACATCCGCCACTGGGCCCACGGCGGCCCGACCACGCTCTCGAACCTCGCGATGCTGTGCCGGCGCCATCGACATGCCCGGATACTTCTGGACCCATGCAACGTTGGCAACGATCTACGGAGCGATGAACCGAAAGGTGGACGCGCAGCCAGCGGTCACGAAGCTGCTGCAGCTCTATCCCGAGTTTCCGCGCCATATCCGTCAGGAATGCGCGAAGTGGAACGTGACTCCTGCCCAAATCGAGCAGGTGGTCGGCGACCTTCGCAAGGCCGGGCTGGAGATCCCGCCCGAGGCGAACTGACTCACACATTGGCGGCTCGCGCTGGAAGGCATGAGGGTCGTCGATCGAACCGTCGCGCCGGGCCCGTGATCCTGAATCCCGGCCGACACCCCCTGTGCCACCCCCTGTGCCTGGCCTCCAGGCCTTCGAGGAGGCGCACCGGGCGCGAACCGTTCTACCGCAGCGCGCCGCGATTGGAGAAGCGCGTCTCTTGGCTGGTGATGAACTCGAGCAGCGCCGCCTGCCCGCTCTCGGTGGCCTTGCGCGCTCGGGCGAAAGCGCCGGCGATGTCCTCGGGCCGCTCGACTCGCTCGCTCCAGCCGCCCATGGCGCGCCCCAGATCCGCGTAGCGCCCGCCGATGTCCCGTGCGCGGTACTTGTCGTGCGATACGACGAGGTGCGGGATCTCGATGGCCATCGCCGAGTTGTTGAGAACGACGGTGAGGATAGGAGTCCCGCAGCGCACGGCCGTCTCGAAATCGAGGCCGGTCATGCCGAAGGCGGCGTCGCCCATGAAGTTGACGCAGAACTTGTCGGGGGCGGCGAGCTTGGCGCCGATGAAGAGACCGAGCCCGGTGCCGAGCGCATGCGACTTGCCCCAGCCGAGATAGCTCCGCGGCGGGACGGCCCGGTAGAACGACAGGAGCTGGTCGCGCGGGCTCCCCGA
>Ga0187892_10001749_pt1 | contig 47583 bp, 38 predicted proteins | sample MA1701073metaG_FD_139345 | JGI IMG/M metagenome (GOLD analysis project Ga0187892, IMG submission 139345) | Bio-ooze microbial communities from a basaltic lava cave in the Kipuka Kanohina Cave System on the Island of Hawaii, USA - MA170107-3 metaG ...
GGCAACCTCGGCGTGGCTTACAAAAACTTGGGCGAAGCGCGCAAGGCCATCGAGTTTTACGAACAAGCTTTGATCATTGACCGCGAGATCGGCGACCGGCGCGGCGAAGGCAATGCGCTAGGCAGCCTCGGCAATGCCTACGCCGCCTTGGGCGAAGCGCGCAAGGCCATCGAGTTTTACGAACAACAACTTGCCATCGTCCGCGAGATCGGCGACCGGCGCGGCGAAGGCACTGCGCTGGGCAACCTCGGCGTGGCTTACAAAAACTTGGGCGAAGCGCGCAAGGCCATCGAGTTTTACGAACAATGCCTTGAGCTTCACCGCGAGATCGGCGACCGGCGCGGCGAAGGCAATGCGCTGGGCAACCTCGGCTCGGCCTACGCCGACCTGGGCGAAGCGCGCAAGGCCATCGAGTTTTACGAACAAGCTTTGATCATTGACCGCGAGATCGGCGACCGGCGCGGCGAAGGCGCTGATCTGGGCAACCTCGGCAATGCCTACGCCGACCTGGGCGAAGCGCGCAAGGCCATCGAGTTTTACGAACAAGCTTTGATCATTGACCGCGAGATCGGCGACCGGCGCGGCGAAGGCACTGATCTTTGGAATACGGCGCTGGCGTTGGACGGATTGGGCGAACGCGGGCGCGCCGTGGAATGCGCCGAGGCCGCGCTGAAGATTTGTGAAGAGATCGAATCGCCATACGCCGCAATGGTGCGCGAGCAATTGGCGGAATGGCGGGGGCAAAGCTGAGCTTGCAGACAAAGCTGCGGGCCTGGCGTCGGCGCAGTACAGTGAGCGGTAGCGACCTGGCGTCCACGGAGAGCGCGCCTGGCCAGTCCACCAGGTCGCTACCGCTCACTGTACCGCGCCGAGCGGTCGAATCGCCGCCGATGCGATAGAATAGCGGCATCGTCTGAAATGCTGTTTTCCGAAAGGAGGCCGAAAGCTATGGCAATCACGATTACCTTGCCGGATGCGCTGGCGGCGAGGCTGGAGACCGAAGCGCGGGCGCAGCGGCGTTCGGCGGAAGAGGTCGCCGTGGAATTACCGGATCAGGCGTTGGCTGCGGAGCCGAACGAGACTGAGCATTTTCCGCTGACGCTGGAAGAAGTGGTGGCGAAGATCAAGTCTTTGCCGCCCAATCCTAATGCGTATCGCCCGCCAACCGGCTCGCTGGCTGATTATCTGGAAAAGAGTCTGGCGGCGGAGGCGGAAGATGACGAGGAGTTCGATCTTGAGGCTTGGGAGAAAGAATGGGATGCGGTGGAGCAGGAGATGAAAGCCATCACCAGAGCCAACGATATTGCCGAAGGGCGGTTGTGATTTAATGAGGTTTGTTATGTCGAAAGCGATCACGTTGAATGGCGCGCTGGCCGATGAGATACGACGCGAAGCGAAAGCGCAGAACACTACGGTCGAGGAGTTACTCGACTACCTGTTGCAACTGGCGCAGAGCGAGGGGCGGCGACGAGAAGCGCTGGGTCAGATCAGGCAATTCAGCGAGCAGATTGCCCGCGAGTTCAAGCCGGAGAAGATCATCCTGTTCGGCTCGTATGCTTACGGCATTCCGCGGCAAGGCTCGGACATTGACCTGTTGGTGATCATGCCTTATGAAGGCAGCCACGTTGATCAGGCGGTCAGAATTCACAGGTTTCTAAATTATCTGCCGTCGCTCGATCTGCTTGTCCGCACGCCGGAAGAGGTGCAACAGCGGCTCGATATGAATGACTTCTTCATGCGCGAAATCATCAAGAAGGGGAAAGTTCTCTATGAGGCCGGAAACGCTGGAATGGATCGAAAAAGCCGAAGGGGACTGGGCGTCGCTACAGCGGGAGGCGCGGGCGCGGAAAAATCCAAACCACGACGCAGCGTGCTTCCACGCGCAGCAGTGCGCGGAAAAGTACCTCAAGGCGCGGCTTCAAGAAGCAAACGTCGCGTTTCAAAGAACTCATAATCTGCTCGATCTGCTCACGCTGGTTCTCGCGGTCGAGCCGGGCTGGAACGCGCTGCAAAACGATCTGGCTGTGCTGAACAATTACGGCGTTGATTACCGCTACCCGGGAAAATCGGCGACCAAAGCAGACGCCAAAGCTGCGGTAGTTCACTGCCGCGCGGTCCGCAAGGCGGCGCGGTCATCATTCGCGCTGCCAATCTAACGAGGTTTTGTGATGTTAGACACGATCAAGCTCGATAAGACATTGGCCGAGCAGTTGCGCGCTGAAGCGCAGGCCCAGAACACCACGGTCGAGGAGTTGCTCGGCTATCTGTTGCAGCTTGCGCAGAGCGAAGGGCGGCGGCGCGAGGCCTTGACCGAGATCAAACAGATCAGCCAGCAGATCGCCCGCGAGTTCAAGCCGGAGAAGATCATCCTGTTCGGCTCGTATGCCTACGGCATTCCGCGTGAAGGCTCGGACATTGACCTGATGGTGATTATGCCCTTTGAGGGTAGGCATCGGGCGCAAACCGTCAAGATTCACGAACGCCTGGACACGTGGCTGCCGCTCGATCTGTTGGTGCGCCGACCGGAAGAGATTGCCGAGCGCATCGAGATGGGCGATATGTTCATCCGCAAGATTATGGAGCGTGGAAAAGTCCTTTATGACTCGCAGCGCAAAGGAATGGATTGATAAGGCTGAGGGCGATTGGAACTCGGCGCTGCTTTTGTATCGAGCGCGCAAACATCCGAATTACGACAACGCCTGTTTTCACGCGCATCAGTGTGCGGAAAAATATTTGAAGGCCCGGCTGGAGGAAGCAGGAATTGACTTTGAGAAAACGCACAATCTGATCGACCTGCTCAAACTCTCTCTAGCGATCGAGCCTTCGTGGAAAACGCTACGGCCCGCTTTGAAAGTGCTCAACGGTTACGCCGTAGATGCCCGCTACCCTGGTTTTTCCGCCGATAAAGATGAAGCAAAAGCTGCGCTCGCTCATTGCCGCACGGTGCGCAAGACCGTCCGGCAATCGTTCGGGTTGCCGGTATAACTTGCTCAAGGGTAATACCATGAAACTTATAGCCAAACACTCGATCTCGCCACTGTCGCTCAAAGCGATAAAGCTCATAGCCTGGCCAGGCTTGTTGCCGCTGGCCGCTTTACTGCTGCTTGGAATGTGCGCCGCCCGTCCCGCTCGGACTGAGGCGCAGGCTGCCGCCCCGCCCCCACCGTATGCCGTCTTCGAGTTTATGAAGATCGAGCCGGGCAAGGCGGAGGATTACCGCAAGATGGAGCGCGAAATCTGGATGCCGATCCACCGCGAGCGGATTAAGCAGGGGCTGATCAAATCCTGGACGCTCTGGGGCATGCGCTTCCCCGGCGGCACGGCCCGCGAATACGACGCCATCGCCATCACCACCTTCGACAAATTCGCCGACGTCGAAAACAGCTACCCGCCGGAGATCTTCAAAAAAGTCCATCCGAAAATGACCGACGAGGAACGCGGCGCGCGAACCACCGCCACGCGCAAGATGGTTCGGACTGAAGTGGTGGCTTTGCTCGACAGCACGCAACCCACGCCTTCAACTCAGTCGCCGCGCTACGCCTTCATCGGTTACATGAAACCGGAGTACGGCAAGACGCGGCAGTACGTTGAGTTGGAGCGCCGGTATTGGAAACCGATTCATCAGGAGCGCGTGAGCCGCGGCATTCTGCGCTCGTGGACACTCTACGGCGTGCGCTTTCCTGGCGGCACGGACAGGCCGTACAGCCACTTCACCGTCCAACTGCTTGACAAATTCCAGGACCTCGAAATCCAATACCCCGAAGGCATCTGGGAGAAAACGCATCCAACCGTGAAGCAGGAAGAGATTGACACGCGCACGAACGCCGCGCGCAAGATGGTGTGGACGGATTTGCTGACCCTGATGGAACAGGCGCGATAGCCATAAAGGAGTGATCCGATGACTTTGCAGGAAGTGATGAAGCAGTTGGAATCGTGGGGCACGGCGCAGAACCGCAAGATCTACGCGCGTCACGGCGCCAGCGCAAACATGTTCGGCGTCAGCTTCGCCAATCTTTACAAGCTCCAGAAACAGATCAAGGTTGATCACGAACTGGCGCTGCAATTGTGGGAGACGGGCAATAGCGACGCGCAGGTCCTGGCGACGCTCATCGCCGATCCGCAGGCGATGACCGACCGGCAGGCCGAGGAGTGGGTGAAGAACTTGAGCGGCTATGGCCTCACCGAGATGTTCGGCCGCATTCTGGCCAAATCGCCGCTGGCGCGCAAGAAGGCGGAGAAGTGGCATAAGTCTAAGAGCGAGTGGATCGCCAGCGCCGGGTGGATTATCGTCGGTGGGCTGGCTTTGTACGATCACGAAATGCCGGATGAATTCTTCGAGCCGTACCTGAAGCTGATCGAGGACGGTATTCACCGGCAGAAGAACCGCGTGCGATATGAGATGAACGGCGCGTTGATCGGCATCGGCTTGCACAGTGACGAGTTGGAAAAGAAGGCGCTGGCCGTGGCGGCGAAGATCGGCAAAGTTGTTGTTGACCACGGCGAGACCAATTGTAAGACGCCGGACGCGGCCGAATACATCAAGAAGTCTCAGTTCAGACACAAGAAGATGAAAGCGAAAGCAGCGGCTAAATGAACGTAAGGAGCGCGAGATGAACCTGAAACACGAATTTGATTTGCACTTGACGCGGCGGCAATTGTTCGGACTTGGCGCGAAGGGAATCGGCGTCGCCGCGCTGGCTTCGTTGTTCAAGCAGACAGGTCTCGGTTTTACCCAGAGCGAGTCGAGCCGCGATCCGAAAACCGGCGGTCTGGTCGGATTGCCGCATCACGCGCCGAAGGTGAAGCGCGTGATCTACCTGCACCAATCTGGCGGGCCGTCGCAGTTCGAGACCTTCGATTACAAACCCGCGCTCGAAAAACTGCACGGCACAGAACTGCCCGATTCGATTCGTCGCGGCCAGCGCATCACCGGGATGACCTCGGGCCAGAGCGCGTTCCCCTGCGCCAAATCGCTCTTCAAGTTCAAACAGCACGGGCAATCGGGCACGTGGGTGAGCGAACTGCTGCCGCACACCGCCAAGATCGTTGACGACATCGCGGTCATCAAGACAATGCACACCGATGCGATCAACCACGACCCGGCGATCACGTTCATTCAAACCGGATTTCAACAACCCGGTCGTCCGAGCATCGGGTCGTGGGTGAGCTATGGACTGGGGAGCGAGAACCAGAATCTGCCAGCCTTCATCGTGCTGCTTTCGACAGCGCACGCGCTCAACACCGACCAGCCGCTCTTCTCGCGCCTGTGGTCGAGCGGCTTTCTGCCGTCGTCGTATCAGGGCGTTCGGCTACGCGGCGGTGGCACGCCGGTGCTTTACCTAGACGATCCACCGGGCGTGAGCAAGACGACGCGGCGACAGATGCTGGACGCGGTTGTGAAGCTGAACAAGCTGAAATCCGAAAGCTACGGCGACCCGGAGATCGAGACGCGCATCGCGCAGTACGAGATGGCTTATCGAATGCAGACTTCGGTGCCGGACCTGATGGATTTGTCGAAAGAGCCTGACAGCGTCTTTGAAATGTACGGCCCCGAATCGCGTAAGCCCGGCACGTATGCCGCGAATTGTTTGTTGGCGAGAAGACTGGCCGAACGCGGCGTGCGCTTCATTCAGCTTTACCACCGAGGCTGGGATCAGCACAACGATCTGCCGCGCGACCTCGCGCTGCAATGCAAAGGAACTGATCAACCGACCGCGGCGTTGGTTCAGGATTTGAAACAGCGCGGGTTGCTCGACGACACGCTGGTTGTGTGGGGCGGGGAATTCGGGCGCACGGTCTATTGCCAGGGCAAGCTGACCGAAGCCAACTACGGGCGCGATCACCACCCGCGCAACTTCGCGATGTGGATTGCGGGCGGCGGAGTGAAGAAGGGAATTGCGATTGGAGAGACGGACGATTACAGCTACAACATCGTCTCAGACCCAGTCAGCGTTTTTGATTTGCAGGCGACGATGCTGCATCTGCTGGGCGTTGATCACAAACGGCTGACCTACAAATTCCAGGGGCGGTATTTCCGGTTGACCGACGTGCATGGCGAGTTGGTTGAGAAGGTTCTGGCTTGATCAGAATCCCAAGGCTTTCATTATCGCGCCGCGCTCCGCCGCCACGCGCGTGAAAGAGTTCGCGTAGCGCGGTTCGATCGGCGCCTTCTCGCCGCTCTTGTTTGTGAAGCTGAGCGTCCCGGCGTGATAGTTGACCGTGTAGTCAGGGTCTTTCAAAACGTGGCCGGTGAGAATCGCCACGACATCTTCATCAGATTTGATGTTGCCTGCCCCAACCATTTTCCTGATTCCGGCCAGCGTGACCGCCGAAGCCGGTTCGCAGCCGATGCCGTCGCGTCCGATCATCGCTTTCGCGTCGGCGATCTCCTGCTCGGTGACTTGTTCGACCTCGCCTTCGCTCCAGCGCAACCCGCGCATCGCTTTCGGCCACGAGACCGGGTTGCCGATTTTGATCGCCGTGGCCAGCGTGTTTGCGCCCGCCACTGGCGTGAGGGTTTCGGATTGATCACGCCACATTTGATAAAGCGGATTCGCGCCTTCTGCCTGAATGATCGTGATCTTCGGCATTTTCTCAATCACGCCGCGTTCGACCAGTTCGTAAAAACCTTTGGCAATCGCTGACGAATTGCCGAGGTTGCCGCCGGGCACGACGACACGATCCGGTGGTCGCCACCCACGCTGCTGCATCATCTCGAAGGCGATGGTCTTTTGACCTTCGAGCCGAAATGGGTTGATCGAGTTGAGCAAATAGAGCGGCGAATCATTCGCCACTTCGCGGACCAGCCGCATCGCATCGTCGAAATCGCCTTCGAGCTGCAACACAACCGCGCCGTAATCGAGCGCCTGCGAAAGTTTGCCGAGCGCGATCTGGCCGGACGGAATGAAGACGAACGCTTTCATTCCGGCGCGCGCGGCGTAAGCGGCCATCGAAGCCGAAGTGTTGCCGGTGCTGGCGCATGCCACGCTGGTTGCGCCCAAGCGTCTGGCTTGCGTGATGCCCGTGGTCATTCCCAAATCCTTGAACGACCCGGTCGGATTCATCCCCAGATGTTTGAACGACAGGCGGCTCATCCCGGCGTATTCGGCGCAACGCGGCGCATCCCAAATTTGCGTGTTCCCTTCGATCATCGTGACAATCTCTGGCTCGTCAGCTTCCGGCAACAGTTCACGAAAACGCCAGACGCCGCTCTGATCAATAGCTTCTGGCGAAGCGCGCCGCCAATCCCAGACGCTCATCATCCGTTCGCCTTGAAATTCGGTTACGTCGTAAACGACATCGAGCAGGCCGTCGCATTTCGCGCAGGTGTAGATTCGTTGTGAGGTTAGGAAATCTGATTGGCAGTTGATGCAGCGTAGAGAAGGCATAGGTGTGTGAGTTCGTAGTCCCGCCTGATGGTCTTTGAGAAATAAGCGCAACAATGCAGGGGAATGAAGGCAGAGGAATGAAGCGTCCGCCGCCGCTATTCCCTTGCCGTCATTCCTTTGCATTGTTGCATTTAATTCTCAAAGACCATCAGGCGGGACTACGAAGGATTATTGCGAAGGTTTATCCAGTTCAAACGCGCGATGAATAGCGCGCACCGCATCGGCGGCTTCATCCTCGACAACGATGAAAGAGATGTTGCGTTCGGATGAACCTTGCGAGATCGCGATCACGTTGACGCCCGCGGCGCCGAGCGCGGCAAAGACTTTGCCGGCGATGCCCGGCGTGCCTTTCATCCGATCACCGACGGCGGCCACGACCGCGACCGAATCGTCGGAGGAAATGTCTTCGATGTGGCCCAGCATCAGATCGAATTCCAGCGCCTGTCGCAAAGCCTTCACCACCCGCGCCGCTTCCGACGAATTCACGACGAAGCAGATGTTGTTCTCCGACGAAGCCTGGGAAATCATCAGGATGTTCGCGCGCTCGGCGGCGACGGCGTCGAACGTCTTCGCGGCGATTCCCGGAATCCCTTGCATGCCTTTGCCGCTGATCGCGAGGAGGCTGACCTGGCGGATCGAAGTCACAGCTTTGACGCCGCGCGATGACGGGCGGCCTTCGACGCTGACGCGCGTGCCCGCATTTTCCGGATTGAAGCTGTTGAGAATGCGGACCGGAATGCCCTGCCGGTAAACAGGCAGGATCGTTTTGTGATGCAACACCTTCGCGCCGTAATAAGCCAATTCCGAAGCCTCGCTGTAACTGATCTCGCGCATCGTGCGGGCTTCGGGAACTTCCGCGGGGTTCGCCGTCATCACGCCGTCAACGTCAGTCCATATCCAGACCTCGTCGGCGTCAAGCGCGGCCCCGATGATCGAAGCTGAATAATCCGAGCCGCCGCGTCCGAGCGTCGTCTGCACTCCCTCTTTCGTCGCGCCGATGAAGCCAGTCACAACCGGTATCTCACCCTGTTCGAGCAAAGGCGCCAGCTTGTCGCGCGTCTGTTGGCGGGTTTCGGTCATCAACGGTTCAGCCTGACCAAACTGGTCGTCGGTAACGATCAATTCCGAAGCCTCGATAGATCGTGAAGCGACGCCGCGCGCACAAATTGCGCACGCCAGGATCGGCGAGCACAACATTTCGCCGAGGCCAGAAATTGCGTCGAGCGTGCGCGGCGTCAACTCGCGCACCATCGTCAAGCCTTTGCACAAAGTCTCGAAGCGCTCGATGCGTTGGCGCAGCAATTCGATTGCCTCACGACGGCGTGAGGCGTCGTGAGGCGACAGCAAGTGGATGGCCTGACGATGCGGCTCGTGCAAGTCATCGCTGACGGTTTTGTGGTAATAACCGTTCACCGCGCTCTGCGCCGCCGCGATCAATTTGTTCGTCACCCCACTCATCGCCGAAGTGACGACAACAACTTTGTGACCCTCTTTCGCGGCTTTGACCGCGAGGTCGGCGGCCTGCCCGATGCGATCGGCGCTTCCGACCGAAGTGCCGCCGAATTTCATTACGATCAGCATAAATTGTTGTCCAAAACAAGCGTCGAATTCGTCAACTTACCGCCGCGCGTTTGACCGCCGAATGCTTGCGGTTGATTCTCCTATCCCTCAGCCTTTGCCATATCTCCCGCAAGGCTTTGGCATCCCTCCGACTCAATCCCAAACCATCAATCAACAAGGCTTTGTCGGTTATCTCAAGAACATCATCAATCCGGTCGGCCAATAACATTTCGTGCAAATCAAAAATGTCCAGTCTTTCAGCATCCTTGAGCGGTAACGGCAACTTCTCCGCCTCATTAGGTTCCAGTTCCAAAACGCCTCCGCCATAACTCCTGCCGGTGACTTCCGAGAAGGCGAAGGTCAATGAATTCAGGAAAGCAGCCACAATCAAACTGCCGTTCGCTCCATTCCGAAAGCGAACGCGATGAATCGTGTCTGTACAGGTAGCTTTAGCATCATTGAAAATGAGTTTTGGGTACCCGTGCACCTGCCGTAGCATAAAAGCGTCCGGCGTCCAGACCGACGGCACGACGTACCATCGTTTTCTGATTCGACACTTGAAGCCCTTGTCGAAGTCGGCATCTTGACCGAAGGCAACATACTTTTGCGCAGCTTCAGTCAATTCGCTCAACTCTCTATCTGGCAAGTCAAGCAAGTAAGCCGGCAATTCCTGTTCAGCGTTCGCTTGCCAGTCGGCGTCCGAAAAAATTGTGCCTTTGAGATGACCTGAACGGCTGACCAGGCGGCGGGTAAACTTTTTCAAGGACAGTTCTTTGGCTCGCGCGCCACTCAAAACGAAAAAGTCATTCTGCCCGGTGACAATCCCAACATCTACGTCAATAACCTTGCCGGATTCGGTCAATTGCGGATGGATTCTGAGTTCGCGCAGAAGCTCAATCTCTTTCTTACTCAAAAAGTATTGAGTCCATTTCTCTGTTGAGTGATCCATCGGCTTCAGTTCACGGTGGATAAAATCCGTGTGTTCATAATCAGCCAAGTCATCAATGCCACTCAACTCGACAGTCTTAATGCCCGAAACTCCATTGCCGCTACGTTCGGCCAAAACCAAGACGACTTCCTGCTGAATTCCTTCAAAGACCAGCTTCTGAAAGGTGATCAAGGTTATTTGCCTGAAGTAATCACTCAAAAATCGCCGCAGTTCAGCCGCGTAATTTACCTGCAGCAATTCCGCGGGGATCACCAGGGCCAAGCGCCCTTGCTCCGACAACAGTGACGAAGCCGCAACCACGAAGGGAACCCAACTATTCGTCAGGCGATTCGGAGCCAGACCGGCGCGTTGCATGATCTCGAACGCTGGCTTGCGGTGCTCTTCCTGAAAGTTTTGATAACGGATGAACGGGGGATTGCCGATAATCGCGTCAAATGAAGCCGTCTCGCGTTGTTCGCAAAGAGCCAGCAAGCCGTCGTCAGCCAGATTCTCCTTGCAGTAGGTAAAAAAATCTCCCAGGTGAATGTTCGTCGCTTGGGGATGGCAACCTAATGCTTGAATCCGCTCCAGAACTTTCAACCTTTCCGCCTGCTCGATCTCGACACCTTGAACCAGATTGGCTGCTTTCCGCCCGTCTGCCCCGCGCTCAATTAAGGCTTTGATTGCGGATTCGACCAGGACGCCGTCACCACAACTTGGTTCCAGCACTCTGTCGCGTGGGGACCTGATAGCCCACCAGGCAAGAAAATCCGCCACCGGCTGAGGAGTGTAATAACCACCTCGTAGTTTTTGATGTGTCGGGGCAAGTTTGCTCACTCTTTATTCCTCTTTGAATTTACTCTGCCACAGCGTGTGGCGGGAGACCTTTGTAGCGACTGACGTAAGCTGTTTCAACGTAGCCGGAGAACTTCTCGATTCTCAATGACGAGGCCAATGAAGGGAAATTCCCATTCAGGCTTCCATCTTCCGGATTCCAGAGAACGAGAGAAATCGCCTCAGCCATGTAATCCGGGTCTTCCACGCTCACGCGGCGTGACAATCGTTCAAGCGTTTCGATCATGGCTGAACGTTGCGGCTCAACCAAACAAGGCGTCGGGACGATGACCATAAAGGCTACGATTGCGTGTGGAAACCGGCTGTGAACCGTTGTAGCTTCGGTGGCCAAATCGTTGACCATGTTTTGCCAATTCTTTTTCACACTTGCGGCATCGTTGAGCGTCTTGCTGTCGAAGGCGAACCTCACGCCATCCGGACGATAGCCGACATCGAAGTTTTGTGGCCGCACGCCTCCAATCACTCTGACCGGGCCTACTTCGACACAATCCGTCATCGCAGCCGTCAAAGATGTGGCAGTTGGTTTAACTACAGAAATGCCCCCCAACATTACCGCCAGAGATTTGCCCACCGCCTCATCAAACAAGTTCCCAAGCTGACTGGATGACTGAGGCGGAGTACGACTGAGACTGCCGCCGTTGCGCTGCCAGGTCTCGCCAAACAACGCCATATCAACTTGTGACACCGAAACTGGCGGCATTGAAGACAGCTTTGCCATTTGAGTTTCACCCTCTACAGCAAGTTTTTGGCAACCAACAACTCTGCGTTCAAAAGAGCCGCTCCAGCCGCGCCACGAATCGTGTTATGGCTGATCAGCGTGAATTTGAAGTCGAAGATCGTGTCCTTCGCAATTCGCCCAACCACGGTCGCCATTCCGTTTTCGGCGTCGCGATCCAATCGCGGCTGCGGGCGGTCTTTCTCAAACCGGACGATCACTGGACGCGAGGGAGCGGTCGGCAGTTTCAACTCCTGCGGCAGACCGGTGAAATTCGACAACGCTTCGACGACCTGTTCGACCGTGGCCTGCTTGCTCAATTTCACGCGGACGGATTCGAGGTGGCCATCCTGCACGGGGACGCGGTTGCATTGCGCGCTGACTTTGAATGGCGCGGATTCGATCTTTGACCCAGCAATTTTGCCCAGAATTTTCTGTGGCTCGACCTCACATTTCTCTTCTTCGCCGCCGATGAATGGCATCACGTTGTCAATGATGTCCATCGAAGCCTCGCCGGGATAACCCTTGCCGGAAATCGCCTGCATCGAAGTCATCATCACAGCTTCGAGTCCGAACGCTTGCTGCAACGGCGCGATCGCCATCACCAGACCGATCGTCGTGCAATTGGGATTGGTCACGAGGTAGCCTCGATCATAGCCTCGATTTCTCTTTTGCGTTGGAATGATGTCCAGATGATCCGGGTTGATTTCGGGCACGACCAGCGGAACGTCTTCACCCATTCGATACGACGACGAATTGCTGATGACGGGAAAGCCGGCGGCGGCGAACGCGGCTTCGGCTTCGAGGGCGATATCCGACGGCAGGCTCGAAATCACCACGTCGCAATCGAGCGGCGGGCGGCAGCCGAAGACCTTGATCTCCTTCACCGCTTCGGGCATTTCAAACGGCAGCTTCCAACTGCAAACTTCCGCGAAACGTTTTCCTTCGGAACGATCCGAGGCGGCCAGCGCAGTCACTTCAAAATATGGGTGATGGCGCAGCATGTGAATCAATCGTTGCCCGACCGTTCCGGTCGCGCCGAGAATACCTACACGTCTCTTTGCTGTTTTCATGGCGACTACGTCCTCTAAAGTTGTTTCGGGATTATCGCTTCGGCGTGCGGAAAGCCTCACGTGCTCGCGTAGGGCGTGTGAGCACTGCCTGAACGAAGATGAATGGTAGGCGTTGGCGGCTGATGATGTCAAGAAAATGGCCGGACCGATTCGACGCGCGCGCCTGCAAGGTTGCCTTTTGATTTTGATCTGTGTCATAAACCGCGCGCCGCACGAATTTTTCACTACACAAATCAACTGAGGGATGAAATGAAATCACGCCGTCAATTCATTCAATCAATCGCCATCGCCGGAGCAGCAACCATGACCGACCAAACCGTCTTCACGCAAACAACCAAACGTCGCAACCTCAAACTCGGCTTCGACAACTTCTCGATCCGCGCCTTCGGTTGGAAAGCGCCGCAATTGCTCGATTACGCCGCGAAGCTGAAAGTCGACACAGTGCTCTTCTCTGACTTGGACGTTTACGAAAACCACAGCGACGCCTATCTCAAAGACATCAAGAAGCGAGCTGATGATCTGGGCCTGGAAGTTCAAGCCGGCACGGGCAGCATCTGTCCTTCGGCGAGAAGCTTCAACCCGAAATACGGCTCGGCCGAAGAGCATCTGGCGCTGCTGATTCGCGTGGCAAAGACGCTGGGATCGCGCGTCGCCCGCTGCTATCAGGGCACAGCCGACGACCGCCGGCTGCCTGGCGGACTTGAAGCTCGCTGGAAGGACACGATCCGCGTCTGCAAATCCGTCCGCAGCCAGGCGATTGACGCGGGCGTGAAGATCGCCATCGAAAACCACGCGGGCGATATGCAGGCTTGGGAGCTGGCCAATTTGATCGAAGAATGCGGTCGCGATTACGTTGGCGCGACGCTCGATTCCGGCAACGCCACGTGGACGTTGGAAGACCCGATGACCAATCTCGAAATCCTCGGTCCGTATGCAGCAACCACAGGCATTCGCGATTCGATGGTTTGGGAGACGAGCGATGGAGCGTCGGTTGCGTGGACGGCGATCGGCGAAGGCCAGGTTGACTGGCAGAAATATTTCGACCGTTTCGCCGAACTCTGCCCTGGCGTGAGCGTGCAACTCGAAATCATTTCGGGCGCGGTGCGCGCATTCCCTTACCAGAAGGACGATTTCTGGAAATTCTATCGCGACATCCGCGCGCAGGAATTTCTGGGCTTCACGCGCATGGCCAAGGCCGGGAAACCGCGCGAAGCTTTCAGAGTTCCAGAAGGCAAAGACCGGCGGTTGGCGGAGCAGGAATTTCAGCAGGCGGAGTTGGAGAAGAGCGTCAGGTACTGCCGCGAAGTTTTGGGGCTGGGATTGAAAGTTTGAGCCTTGCGCGCTCTTCGGATAGTATGGCGGCAGAAATTGGTTAGCCTGGGCCGATGAAAGGAGATCGCGTGATGAGTACAGTACAGGTGCAAGCTGCACTGACATACGAGCAATTAGTTGATGCCGTCAAACAATTGCCGCGCAACAAGCAAAGAGAACTGGCGAAACAGATTGGCGAGTGGCACAGTAACGGCGTGTCGGCTCACAAACGCAACGGCGCAGCCGCCAAGGCTCGTAAATCAATCTCTCGAGCGTCATCTGTTGAAGCGCAGTTGATTGAGCAAACAAAGGCCGATTTGCCTGAGCAGGAAAGACGACGGCTCAAAAAGCTCTGCGCGAAGAGCGAGCGTGGCGTCTTGACGGCGTCCGAACTGGCCGAATATCAGGAATTGGCGCACCGCGCTGAGCAGATAACCGTTTTGCGTGTCAAAGCGTTGGCGGAACTGGCCAAGTTGCGAGGCCAACCATGGGAAGTAGTGATGAAAGACATCGGATGGAAATCAGCCAATGATGAAACGTAAAGCCATTCCTCGCGCAGTGCGCCGCCTGGTGCGTGAACGCGCGAGGCGCCGCTGCGAGTACTGCCAGCATCCAGACAGCCTGACGACAGCGCCATACGTTTGCGAGCACGTGCTACCGCGTGCGAAAGGCGCAGGCGACACTCCGGACGAACTGGCCTGGTCGTGCCCATACTGCAATGGCCACAAAAATGTCAAAACTCACGCCCGTGATCCGCAATCCAATCGGCTCATACGACTCTTCAACCCACGCCGGCAGAAATGGTCACAGCACTTCGCCTGGAGCGATGACTACCTACACATCGTTGGTCTGACAGCGACTGGCAGGGCAACAATCGAGGCGCTGAAACTAAACCGCGAAGAACTCGTCAACCTGCGCGGCGTCTCGCTGCTCAGTGGCAACCATCCACCGAGAGGTCAATAACTGTCACATTCAGCCTCGCCGCTCTGGAAATCGCCGAGTCTCGTCTTCCGTCACACTGCCACGCCTCTGATCCGCCAGAGGATTGGTCGGCGGCGGCGAGAGCGGCGCCTGATAAGAGCGCGGCTGGAAAGCTGGCATTGGCATGGGCTGTGGTTGGGGCGGCGTCATCTGTTGCTGCATGATCTGTTGCTGGAAAGCTTTTTGCTGCAATTTCCGCATCTGCGCTTTGTAATGAAAGATAGTCCAGACGATGCCGAGCGGCATCAGAACGGACACCAACCCAGCCAAATAGCCGAATAGATCCAGGTCGGTTATTCCAGCCAGCACGCCCAGAATCGCAGGAGAGAGAACAATCAGAATAATCGTGAGCGCCATCCGCTGTTTTGGCGTCAGACCGTCAGGTTCAATCGAAATCGGCGGTGGCGGCGGCGCAGGCGTGAGCGCCCCGGTTCCGCCGGTCGCCACATAGCTGGTGATTTGCGTGAGCGGCAACCCGCACTGCCGGCAAAATTTCGTGGTCTCGGTATTCTGCGACCCGCAGCGTGGACAAAACATTTCTCTCTCCTTCAGCTCTCAGCGTAAAACGCCGCAGCCGCGCTTACGCCTGAATCTTTCGGCTTGAACCCTTCGTCTCTCAACGCTTTTTCAAGCGCGCCCAGCAGCAACAGCACATTGTTTTCCGTGCTGCCTGCGCCCATCAAGCCAACGCGCCAGACTTTGCCTTTGAAAACTCCGAGTCCGCCGCCGATCTCAATGTTGAATTCGTTGAGCAGCCGGTTGCGCACGCGAGCGTCATCCACGCCTTCTGGAATTTGCACAGCGTTCAACGTCCACAAGCGGTGTTCGGGCGCGACCTGCATCTTCATCCCCATCGCTTCGACGCCTGCGACCAGGGCGCGATGGTTGCGCTCGTGGCGTTTCGCGCGGTTCTCCAAGCCTTCTTCGGCGACGATGCGCAAAGCTTCGTGCAGAGCGTAATTCATGCTGACCGGCGCAGTGTGATGATACGCGCGGGAGCCGCCCGAAGTTTCGCCCCAGTAAGCGGTCAACAGATTAGTGTCGAGATACCAACTGCCGACTTTGGTCTTCCGCGATTTGATCTTGGCGATGGCGCGGTCGCTGAAAGTCACCGGCGCCAGACCGGGCGGGCACGACAGCGCCTTCTGCGTCCCGGCGTAGCAGGCGTCCACGCGATTTCGATCAACGCCGATGGGGTGCGCGCCGATGCTGGTCACCGCGTCAATCATCAAAAAGCCATCGCGTTCATCAACAATCTCGCGCAAAGGTTCGATTCGTTGCAGCACGCCCGTGGAAGTTTCAGCGTGCACGGCGAACAACACCCGCGCGTTCGATTCGCGCCACGCCTTGCGAGTTTTATCCAAATCCACCGGCCCGCCCCACTCGCATTCAACCCGAATCGGCTTGGCTCCGGCGCGCAGAGCCATCTCGCTCATTCGCTCGCCGAAGTAGCCGTTGATGCAGACGACGATCTCTTCGTCGGGTTCGAGGAGGTTTACGACGGCGGCCTCCATCCCCGCGCTGCCCGTTCCCGAAACCGGCATCGTCAACCGGTTGTTGGTCTCGAACACGTACCGCAACAACTCCTGCACTTCGTCCATTGTGCGAACGAACAACGGATCGAGGTGCCCGACGAGCGGCGCGCTCATCGCGCGCAGGACGCGGTCGTCAACGGGGCTTGGGCCAGGGCCGAGCAGAATTCGGCGGGGCGGATTGAGTTGAGCGATTGCAGGGGCGTCAGCAATTGTCATATCGAATTGTTTCTCCGGTGTTTGAAGGTGATTAGGTTGTGCGATTCACCACGCGGGAAAGGTATCATCATGTGTGAAATCGGCCAAGCCATGCCGCCAGCAAAACCTTCATCCGCTTTCCCAACATCGTGGCGTTTCATTTGGACAAGTTCAGTGATCAACTCAGTTTGCTGATGTCAATCAGATACATCTGCCGCCCGCCCGCGTGGGGCGAATCTATCACCACTTTCTTGCCGTCGGGACTGAAGCGCGGATGCGTGTCGCAGCGCCATTCGCCCATGTATTGCGGCGGCGAATAGAAATGGCCGAGCGGCGCGCGCTTGCCCGTCGCCACGTGGTAAAGATACGGATGCTGCAAACGATCCTTGTCCGGGTAAGTGTCATTGAGGATCCATTCGGCGCCGGACAAGTAGGTGTTGTGGCCATTGACCGTCATCACGTCCGGCCCCACTACTTCCACCTTGTTGCTGCGGTCGCGGAAGAGATAGAACTTTTCGCCGTGCGATAGATGCCAGGCCCACGCGCAGATGTGTTCGGGGTCGCGCCAAATGAAATGCGAAGTCTTGCCGTAAGGGTCAACCACATATAACTCGCCGCCCTCCGTGTTACAGGTAAACATGCGCGTGGAAAAAGGGCGGGAAACAGGCTGCCCCAATTCACGCCAACGGTGCAAGAAGAGAAACCGTTTCCCGTCGGTGGAGTAGAGCAAGTGGTTGAACCAATGTTTCGATTTGGCTGGGTCGTTGGCGTAATTGACGTCTGCTTTGTAAGGCGCGCGGGCAATCTCGGCGAAAGAGAGCAGCAACCGAGTTTGCTCCATGCGCAAATCCAAGCGCCAGATGCCCGTCTCGTTTGGCGCGGCTTGTTCGGCATAAGGATCGGCCAGCCCCGCATAACCGTAGCCCGGTCGCGTCGTATTCAAGCGTTGGTGGTCGGCATCGCATCCGCGTCGTTTCCGCTGTATGCGCGCAACTTGAATACCGGCGAAAACAGCTTGACCGGCACGGTTCATCGGAAGGCAAAAGTTGCGGTGCATCGGAGCGCGGAGTTTCCGTCGTTCGTTGAGTTCAGTTCAGTGATTGGAGTCGGCCACCAGTAGAGAGTGCAGATAGTTGAGAGCGGCGGTCATTCTGGATGTGTGTCGAGCGCGACTTGCGGCAGCGTCAGAAAAGTCGCCTTAAAACAATTCCGAAATCACTTTGCCGCCATTGACGATCTTGACTGGCCTGCCGATGGGAGTGTGATACTCCTTGGTAGTATCTATGCCGAGCCGAGTGTAAATGGTGGTCAGCAAATCCTCGACCTGCACCGGCTTGTCCTTGACTTCTGATGCAATGGCGTCCGAGGCGCCGATCACCTGTCCGCCGCGCACCCCGGCGCCCGCGAAACAGACGGTGAAAACTTTCGACCAATGGTCGCGCCCGGCGTCACTATTGACCTTCGGCGTGCGTCCGAACTCGCCCATGGCTATCACCAAAGTGCGGTCTAGCATTCCCCGCTGACTCAGGTCTTCCAGCAAGGCGGCGTATGCCAGATCGAATTCAGGCAGGAGCGATTTCTGAAGGGTGTTGAAGTTGTTGCCGTGCGTATCCCAATTGAGCCAGCCTTTGGCCACGGTCACAAAACGCACTCCGGATTCGACCAGCCGGCGGGCGAGCAAACAACCTTGCCCCACGGGAGTGCGGCCATACTTGTTGCGAATCGCTTCCGGCTCCTCTTCGATGTCGAAAGCCTTCTTCGCGCGCGGCGAATTCATCAGGTCGTAAGCGCGGGCGTGAAAATCATCAATGGTCGCGGCCTCGTTACCGGCGTCAATCTGCCGGAAGCGCTGATCCACCATTTGCAAGAGCCAGCGCCGGCGATCCACCCGCTGCCAATCTACGTCGAGCGGAAGCTTGAGATCCCGCGCCTGATAACCCTTCACGTTGGGATCCCCGGCGATGAACGGGTTATACGCTCCGCCCAGGAAGCCGGCGCCATAGGAAGGAAAGGTATTCGGAATCGCCACGTATGGCGGCATGTCATGGCGCGGCCCCAGTTCTTTGGAGACTACCGATCCCATGCTCGGGAACTCGATTGTCTGGAGGGGCAGGTAGCCGGTGAGCAGGTAGTTGATCGCCCGCTCGTGGTCAGGCTCGCGCGAGGTGACGGAACGGATGATGGCGTGCTTGTCTGTCTGCCGGGCGATGTGCGGCAGGTGCTCGCAAATCTGAATGCCAGGCACGTTGGTGGCGATGGGCTTGAACGGCCCTCGAATCTCCGCCGGAGCATCGGGCTTCATGTCAAACGTGTCAAGGTGCGAAGCGCCGCCACTCTGCCAAAGGAGAATACACGAGATCTCAGGCTCGCCCTTTTCCGCCGCCTGGACCGATCTGAGCTTGAAGTAATCCATCAAGCCGAGGCCGAGGAAACCAAGGGCGCCGGCTTGAATGAAATCTCTTCGCCCGAAGAGCGAATGTGACGCGCAAGTGTGCTGCCTTTTACTCATCTTATCCTCCGTTGATTTGTCATCTAGTGGCGAGGTTGGGGGAGTGCCACTATTTTTGAGAATCATACCCAATCAAAATCGACATCAGGTGGAGGAGGGTACTAAAAGCGCCATCCTCGCCCATCGGACCTACTGGTCTCCGGATCATCTGCATTTGACGACTTTCAGCAAGACCTTGTCGGTTCCATGAAAGTTGAGCCAGCAACACAATCTTAGTTCACAACAGGCGATAATGACGGCATGGCCTGGCTCTACGCGCTTAAGGAGACAAACGGTGAACTCGTCTGGAAGGCGAAGATTGGACTCGGTGGGGAAGTCGGAGCGATCTACACTCCGGCGGGGCCGCGGGGCACTCCCACGGTTGACGGGGACAGGCTCTACATCCTCAGTCAGCACGGGGAGCTCGTCTGTTTCACGACCGAGGGTAAGGAAGTCTGGCGCACGGACCTCGTTAAAGATCACGGCGGTTTGGTCCCGTTGTGGGGTTACTCCGAATCGGTGCTGGTGGATGGCCAGAAACTCATCTGCACGCCCGGAGCCAAAGATGGCACGCTCATGGCTCTTGACAAGATGACCGGCAAGAAGCTCTGGAAGAGCCAGGTTCCCGTCCCTGCCAAAGACACTCACGGTCGTTTCAGTAGTGGTCCGGGGTACGACTCAGGAGCGCGGTACGCCTCGGCCATCGCCATAGACTTCGAGCGACAGCGCCAATACGTGCAACTCACCGCGAAGACGCTGGCCGGTTTCTCGGCATCCGACGGAAAACTTCTCTGGCAGTATGATCCCGTTGCGGCTCACATTAGCTGTTCCACTCCGATCTATCAGGACGGTCTGGTGTTCGCCTCCTCAGCTTATGAGGGTGGCGGGGGCGCCGTAAAACTGAGCAAGGATGCCGATGGTAAGGTCAAGGCCCAGGAAGTCTATTTCACCAATCATATGCGCAACCACCACGGCGGCATGATCGTCGTTGACGGCGCTTTGTATGGCGCGGCGGGCGGTAACGAGGGTGGTTTTCTGGTTTGTCTCGACTTCAAAACCGGCGAAGTTTTGTGGCGTGAACGCCAGGCGCCGAAAGGATCGTTAGCGATGGCGGACGGGCGTCTCGATCTGCGCACAGAGTCAGGAACGATGATTCTGATCGAACCCAACCGTGAGAAGTATGTTGAACGTGGCCGCTTCGAGCAGCCGGAACGCACCAGGGAGCAGGCTTGGACGCACCCGGTCATCGCCAATGGCAAATTGTACGTGCGCGACCAGGACACGCTGTTCTGCTACGACGTGAAGAAAAAGTAGCTTTTGACATCGATTCGACAAGGTGAAGCTGCAATTTGAAGCGTATTAGGAGCGTGATTGGCGCCTATGCTGATAAGGCCGCCTTCTCAATCTTCTTCAACCTTTCCGTCAGCAATTCCTGTTCCCGTAGATTTTTCGTCATCGTGATTGCGCGTTGGATTTCCTCACTCGCCTCGGTGAACCTGCCCAGCTTCATCAGCAGGGCTCCGCGCACACTGGGAAACAGATGATACCCAGCCAACGCAGAGGCGTCGGCGAGCCTGGCCGCAGCATCGAGCGCATCCAGTCCAGCGGCCGGGCCTTGAGCCTCACCCACGGCGACCGCCCGATTCAGCGCCACGAGGGGAGACTGACTGATTTGCATCAGAGCGTCGTAGAGAAGAACGATCCGCTCCCAGTCGGTCTCTTCGGCAGTGCGAGCTCGCATGTGACAGGCGGCAATCGCCGCCTGCAACGCATAGTGTTTAGCGCCACCGCCCAGCCTCCGCGCGCGTTCGAGCGCAGTCACTCCTCGCTGAATCTGCGCCAAGTCCCATAGAGAGCGGTCCTGGTCCGACAATAACACTGCCTCGCCGTTTCTTCCCCGCCGCGCCGCAGCGCGCGATGCTTGCAACTCCATCAGCGCCAGAAGCGCATGGACTTCAGATTCGCCAGGGAGAAGTTGCGCCAGCATGCGCCCGAGCCGCAGCGCCTCGTCGCAGATTGCAGTCCGCGTCCATTCCTCTCCCAATGTCGCGGTGTATCCCTCATTAAAGATCAGGTAGACCACCAGAAGTACGGACTCCACCCTGCCGCGCAACTCATCCCCGCATGGCGTCTCAAAGGGAACATGAGCTTCAGAGAGTGTCTTCTTGGCGCGAAAGATCCGCTGCCCCATCGTCTTTTCAGGCACCAGAAAAGCGCGGGCAATCTCCGCCGTGGTAAGGCCGCCGATCAAACGCAACGTAAGCGCGATGCGCGCTTCCACCGGAAGTATCGGATGGCACGCGGTAAAGATGAGCCGCAGGATGTCATCATCGATGACCTAGTCCATTGAGCGCTCCAGAGCGTCTGCGAGCCGCTGCTGGCGCCATTCCAGTTCCCGGGCAATCACTTCGTGCTTTTGCGCGAGCATGTGACCACGCCGCAAAGCATCGATAGCGCGCCGCTTCGCCGCCTTCATCAGCCACGCCCCGGGATTTTCAGGAACACCTTCCTCAGGCCACAGTTCGAGGGCAGTGACGAGAGCGTCCTGGGCCAACTCCTCTGCAACGTGTGGCTTACCGTACGCGTGCGAGCCGAACAGGATGATGCGCTCCGGCTGAAACTCGCGCGCGATCTGTTCGCAGAATTGGCAGAGCGTTTCATCATCAAGCGTCAGCATCAGCAACGGCTTCTGTTGCGCTGCGCTCAGCAACTGCTCCGTGTGACTGTTGGGCGCGGCGTGCAGCAACAGGATTTGGCCGGCCAGCGCAACCACCAGTTCGTTTCGGCGTTCAGCCAGCCTTGCCGATTGGCGGCGCTGCGATTCAGCCTAAAGGGAGAAAGCAATAACATTCGTTCCGCCGAGATGGCTTTTTGCCAGACGGCAGGCACGCGCATTCCGTCCGGCGAACGCGCCGGGCAGATAATCAACCGGCAGCTTCCCGGCAATAGATGATGCAAAAAGTCGCGTTCGGCGGGCGTGTGAAATCCGCCGATGAACGTCAGATCGCTCGTGCGCAGCCGCCGCGCCAGATCATACAGGCGCAGGATCACTTCGCCGGGACATTGGCGCGAACAGAGCACGGCGGTTTTCGTCGTGGTGAGCAGTTGCTGATTGCCGATGGTTTGTAATTCGGTGGCCGCGTGGTTCCCGTGTTTGAGAGCGGCGGGATAAAGCGCAGCAGTTGGCTGTAACAATTGCACTTTCATCAATGTGTGGCGTGGCGAATCAAGGTTCGAGCAAGCGTGTGAATCCTTCCTGCGCGAAATGCTTGTCGGTGGTCAGGGCTTCAGTGATGCCGCGTTCGCGCATCAGGACAAAGCTGACGGCGTCACAGAGCGAATATTCTTTGTCACGGCGCGCCTGTAACAAATCGAGCGCCTGACGATGAAGCGGTTTCTCAACCCAAACGATTTCGACGTTTTGGTCGCGCAACACCGCGTCGCTGAAATCCAGCGTCTGTTGCCGTGACAAACCGCGCACGTGCGCCAACGCGACGTATTCGGCCAGCACGTAATTCGTGACCAAACGCACGCGCGCCGCTTGATAGTGGCGCACGGCTTCGGCGTACCGCCAATCCTGTTTATCCAGCACACACATTAGCCCCGAAGTGTCGAGCAACATGGCTATTCGTCCCCATCCAGTCCACGGCCATATTCGCGCGCCAGGTCGGCGTCAATCCGCTCATTGTCACAACTGTTTGGATCTCCGCTGCTCCACATCCCGAAAAATTGCGTGATGTCAGCTTTCTTCTCTGGCTCAGCGCCTGTTTCCGGGGCTGGAATCATCTGCGCCACTTTTTCCAGGATGAAATTTTCCGGTGTGCGCCCCGCTCTTAAAGCGGCTTCGACCAGCGGCTGAAAGAGCGCATCCGGCAACGTGATGGTGAGTTGATGTTCCATGTTTGATTTTACCTCCGGCCCTTATCTTAGCACAGGACATTGCCCGCTCTCATTCTTCGCCGTCGCGCCCCATCCGGTATTTGATGTCGTAGTTGATGATGAAAGCAATTGATGGTTTATGACCACCGCTGCTTTTCGTAGGCTACTGCTTCCTGCGCGGTCAGTTTGCGTTTTTGGTTGCCGTTGCGAATGTACATTTCACCTTTGACGTAAACCGGTTTAGGCGCGGGATCAATCGCGATGCGGCATACTTCGCGTCCGCCGACCTGATGAAAGCTGATGTGATACGAGTGGCCGTGCTCGCCGCCCAGCGCATCGCTGAGCAGGTTGAGTAAAAACAATTCGTAGCTGTCGCGTCCGGGCTTTTGCGGATTGACCGCGCGGTAATCTTCATCCAGTCCCGGCGCGGTCCCGTCGTTGCCGACGCCAATCAGCAGCGCCCCGCCTTCGCGGCTGTTCAGGAAAGCGGCCACGCCGTAAACGATGTTGTCTTTCATCGCGTCGTCTTTCGCCTGCTTGAAGGCGTTCCAGCGCGCCGCCGCTTTGAATTCCAGCCGCGCGCTTTCACCCGCCGCAATCAACTCCGCCAACATCCGGTCGTCGGGATGCGGCGCAAACGCGCGATAAGCCTGCAGCGCCGCGTCTTTCACCTCCTGGCTGACCTGCGGAAAGGTCGTCAGGATGTAGGCGAACTCTTCATCCGTCAGCCCGTACAGATGCGCGACCATCCCGTCCAACTCCGCCCGCAACCGCGCCCGCTCCGCTTCGTCCGTCACGCCGTTGCGATGACTGCCCAAGCCGACCTCTTGGGCCAGGTCGTCGAATTCGGGCGTCGTGCAGATCAACTTGGCGGCGCGTTCGACGATGGGCGCAAACTCTTTGTCTTGCTCGGTCAGGCGAGGGACAGGAAGCTGGTAGAGGTAGAACATATTTAGCGTCGTCGTAACTTTTTGCCGGATCAACCAATCCAGCGTCAGACTATTGGTGACGGCGCAAAGGAAAATCATCTGTTTGCCGGTGATGCCAGTTTCCAGAACTTTGATGGTGGTGCTATTGACTTCGGTAAAGACGTTTTTGGGCGTGATGCTTGTTATCAAGGTTCGCTCATTTGTGCTGTTTGATATTCGCCGATGTACCCAGCGATAACCTTGATAATCCATTGGTTGGCCTTTGTCTTCATCCTTTCCCAACATCGCTTTTCGGCCATCTTCCTCATTAATCCAATAACCTGAATGTTCACTGGTTAGGCAGAACTGGTGAAACATTTTGCCTGTGAATAAAGGCAACCGCCCTTTGCTGGGAGTGGTTTTGAATAGATGACTGTCGTTGGTCATATGAAATTCGTTGGTCAGCACAAGGTTCCATTGGCCTTCGATCTTCTTGCTTAGCAACGGGAAGCGCAGCATCTTTTCAGCAATGCGAGCATCCGTCTCGTTCTTGAATTCCATTATTGACAGCGAATCAGGTGAAAGGCGCCGCGCAAGAGGAACTGAAATCGTGACGTGTTCAGACTTGTTGTGGAGAAAGCTCTCCAATTCCGACGGCTTGATTGCTACTCGCGGATCAAAGCGAAACGCCGCGCTGAATGAATCGGTTTTGCCGCCTTTGGCGAACGTAAGCAGACAAAATTTGAAGCGGTGATCTACACCTTCAAAGATGAATCGCTCATTTGAGAAAGCCATCAGTGCGCCAACCACGCATTCGGAAAAAAGAGTTTCTCGTAGTTGTTTCGTTCCCAGATCAGTGTAGATGCCTGTCGGAACAAGAATTCCACACCGCCCGCTGTTGTGAAGCAGATTGAAGCATTGCTCAAGGAAGAGCTTGTAGAGGTTGATGTCCGTGCCGGCTTTCTTGCCGTTGACGATAGAAATTTGATTTTTGTACTGCGGCGCATTGCGGAACCAGGCGCTCAGATGCGGGAAGCGGCTTTGATATTCCAGCCACGCCTCACGAATATCTTTCTTCTTCAGCAGCTTCGCCTGTTCTTTCTCGAAGTCCTTGATGGTCATCGTGTTCTTCGTCACCAGGTCGGAATGCTCGGCGAAGAATTCTTTGGCTTGAGGTTTGAAAATCTCCCACGGCGGATTGGTGAGGATGACATCGAAGCCGCCGCGTTTATTAATGATCTCGTCGAATTCATAGCCCCAGTGGAACGGGTGCAGTGCTTCGATGTCGGTGAGTTTGACCGGGCGTTTTTGCGGTTTGCCTTCGGCGTTTTTCTTGTCGTCCCAGGTGGCTTGCTCGAATGGAATCTTCAGCCGTTTGAATTCTTCGTGGAGCAGGTCGTTGAGCGTCGGCGACGCTTCGGCTTTGAGCTTGGCGATGTCATCGCGCATCCGGCGCAGGTCTTCGCCGTAGGCCGTAGCGTGGCGATAGTTGTCAATCAGGCGATTCTTTTCTGCGAGCAGTTCGCGGTAGGGTTTGATGAAGAGGTCTTTCTGCTGCCGGTTGAATTCGTCATCGTCCACACGCATCAACCCGATCAGCGAATTGCCGGTCAGGATGTTGAAGTCAATATTGGGCAGCGGTTCCAGTTGTTCCACCCTGCCGCTTTCCGCCGAAGCGACCAGCGCCAGAAACAAGCGTAGTTTGGCGATCTCGGTCGCCTCTTCCATCACGTCTACGCCGAACAGGTTGTCGGTGATGATCGTCTTTTTGACGAAGTAGCTGATATTCGGATGATCGCGTTCGATGCTCTTCAGCCAATGCGTCAGATTGGTGTCACTGAGCACTTTGATTTTGCCGATGACGGCGGCGTAAAGGTTGATGAGCGTTTTCATCGCCGCAACCAGAAACGCGCCCGATCCGCAGGCCGGATCGAGGATGCTTAGCTCACGCAGAATTTGCAGCAGCTTGCGGCACAAATCGGCGTCCAGGTGCAACAGCAGATCGCCCATCGATTCAAACCGCCGCTCCGGTCCCGGCAATGAGCCATCGGCCAGCCGGCTCAAGATCAACCGGTAGATGGTTTGCTCGCACAGGTATTCGGTGATTTCAGGCCGTGTGTAATAAGCGCCGAAGGCTTTCTGGTTGATGTATTTTTCAAAGATGTAGCCGAGCACATCGGGGCTGATCTCGTTGTCATCGCCGCCGGGCGTGTCGTTCAGGTTCCACGAATAGCGGTCGAACAGGTCGAAAAGCGTTGCAAAGGCTTCGTCGGGAACTCGGATGTTCGGGTTTTCGGTTTCGATGCGATGTTCCAGAAACAACCCGCCGTTCAGATATTTGATTTCGCCAAGTAGCGCACGCGCCGTTTCGCTGCGTTCGCTTTCCGGTTTGGCGAAGCCTTCAAAGAAAAGCGCCTTGAGGAATTCTGAGTAATAACGGTTTGCGCGGCGCTGGCGGCTGTCCACCATATTCCTTTGCAAATACCGCTTCTCGCCGTTGTTGACGAAAAACTTCTCTTGCAGGAAGTAAATGAACATCAGCCGGTTGAGCAGAATGGAGGCATACCATTCCTGATCGCGGCGGTCGGCGATGCCTTCAATCATTTCGACAAAGCGCAAATGCTCTTCGTAAAACTCGCCGAAAAAGCGTTTGGTGACGCGCTCGACATCCAGCGCGTCTTTCAGCTTGCGGGCAACTTTGGTGACTTCAATGTTGCCTTTGTCATCGAATTCGCTGAGGTCAACGACCATCGAACTGAGCTTGCTCAAGAACAAATCGCCCGGCTGACCTTTGAAATACCAATGCTCGCGCGGATAGGCTTTGCCGCCTTCGCGTTTGACATACAGCCACAGACTCTGCGTGCGCGCCTTATCCACAAAGATCAACAGGTTTTCGTAGTGCAGTTGGCTGATTTCATTGGCTAAGGCCCGGCAGGTAGCAGAATTAGGAATGCTTCCGTCGTCGGTGGTGACTTCAAAAACCGCAACGCCTGCAAGCTGCGCGATCATTACTCGCTGGCCTTGTTTGTCATTTTTTTGCCAGGCTACAGGTTTTTGCCCGCGCGCGTGGGACCAGCCGAGCGATTCGGTAAAAAGCTGGCGAAAATCGAATTTTTGGAGCAAATCGCGCGTTTCTTGAATGTTGAGAGTTGGCATAGCTTCTTGATACTGCGCCGCGTTAGCGGCAACCTGAATTTAGCCGTGTACTTCAGGATGGCGCATTTCAACCGTCGCTACGCGACGAAATGAACTTTTGACTTGCCTACCGTGCGCTGAAGCACACGGCTAAATTCAACTGCCGCTAGCGCGGCAAAGAGGTTTAAGCGGGGCTTTGCTCGAACAAACCGAGCGAACAAATGATCTGCGGTTCCTGCTGTTCGATTTCGCTTTCGCTGGTGATGCACAGGCGGTCTTCGTCGCGCAGCGCGATCACCAGATCAGCCAATTGATGATCGTTGATGCCTTCTTTCAGCTTGCGATTGAGTGTGTCAATCGCCGATTGGCGCAGTGGGAAGCGATAAATTTCATCCAGCGCGGCAATCAGCGTTTTTGATTCAAACAGCGTCCCTTTGATTTCTTCGGCATGAGCTTTCAGCCGTTCATAGGTGCGGTATTTCGCGCTGGAAGGGCGTCCGAGTTGGCCGCCGATGGCGCGCTCTTCCTGAATCAGATGTTCGACGCCTTTGTTCACCAGTTCGTGATGTTGCGGATGGCGCATCGTGGCTGGCGTATCGGGATGGCATTGCGCGGCCTGCAAAATCGCCAGTTGCGATTGCGTGACGCTATTGCCTTGCCTGTCAATCCAGGCCAGCGAATCGGTTCCTTCGGCAGTGCGAAGGTAAACCAGCACGCCTTCAGGCAAGCCGGTTTCTGCCCGATGATGACGCGATGAATAGCTGACGTTGGGCAGATCGGGGATGAGTTGCGCCAGACGCGGTTCGGCGTCAATCGCGTTTTTCCAGATTTGATACGCCTGAGAAGCAAGATCAACTTCCGTGTCGGCTTCGCCGTCGAGGATGCCCGCTTTTTCGTGGTACAGGTCAAAGAGCGGTTGGGTGGCGGTTTCATCTTCAAAAAAGGCTTCGTCCGCGCCAACGACTTCAGCATTCTGGCGCAAGCGGGTGACGACACGCTGCCGCAGATTGATGATGCGCTCGATGCCATCGGCGGGCAGGAAGGAATAGCAAAGAATTTCCGCCGCCTGCTGGCCGATGCGGTCAACGCGGCCTGCGCGCTGAATCAGACGAATGATGGCCCAGGGCAGGTCATAATTGACGACGATATGCGCGTCTTGCAGGTTCTGGCCTTCGCTCAAAACGTCGGTGGCGATCAGCACGCGCAGTTCATCTTCGGGTTTTATCTGGTCGCGTTTACGATTGCTGACGGGCGAAAAGCGCCAGGCGATTTCGGTTGGGTCGCTCGAACCGCCAGTGACGCCGGCCATGCGAGTGAGGCCGTGCGCCTGCAATTCGCGCGTCAGGAAATTGACCGTATCGGCGAATTGCGTGAAGACCAGTACTTTTTCGCTGGGATGTCTGACTTGCAGCAGCGCCAGCAACGCGGCGAACTTGGCGTCTTTGGCGATATTCCATGAACCGTTGTCGGCCATAATCTTGAGCAAGGCTTTGTTATCGGCGCTCAGATCGTCGGCCAGCTTTTTCATAAACAGCGATGGACGAATCCATTTGAAACGGCGTTGATAACTGTTGCGGTAGGCGCTGTAAATCTCCGCCGCGCGCTGTTGGTAATCGGCTGGGGTGCGTAACGCGAGAGGCAAAGCTTCGGTGTTCGCGGCGTTGCCGTCTTCGCCGTCATCGCGGCTTTCATCGTCAAACAATGAAGACGCCAGCAATCCTTCGTCTTCATCGTTCGTATTGGCGTCGAGCAATTCGGCGACTTGCGAGCCGATGGGCAACGGCAAGTTATTTTCAATCGCGTATAGAAAGACGAAGTTGCGCAAGATGTGTCGTTCAAGCGAAAGCAGAAAGGCCGGGCCGCCCGATTCCAGCCGTTTGAACAGATTGGTGCGGCAAAATCCCATCAGCCGCTTGCCCGCGCGCGATAGCCCGTCAATTTGCCGCTTCTCTTCCTGTGTTGGCGGCGTCGGCATTTTGTCCCACGCGGCGACGTAATTGCCCAGGCCATAACGCGGCAGGTTCAGCCGATCAATTGCGCGGACGATTTTGGGCGAGGCCAGCCGTCCATAAGGATCATCTTTGTCGTTTTCGTCAATCGTGAAGCGAATTGTTTTGGGCGCTCGATCAGGGAAAAAGGATTGCGCGCCATCTTCATAAAGCAGGAACTTGCGGCCTGTCGTCTGGTCTGTCTCGGCGTAATTGTGTTGGATGAAAGATCGCGTGCGCCGCACCAGATACAGGCGCATCAGTTCGCGCCAGTCGTCCGGGTATTCGCTTTTTTCAAATGCGGCCAGTGAACGAATCGGGCATTGAAAGCGCGCCTGAAACGCGATCTCGCCCATTTCGCGGATTTTTTGTTCGGGTCTGATGCCGAGGTCTTTGTCATCGGGCACGAACAGGCGAAGCTGCGCCGATAAATCCAGATATTGTTTGTTGTACGGCGTGGCGGAAAGCAGGATGCAGCGGCTGTCGCTTTGCCCGATGTATTCCTTGATGGCCTGGTAACGTTTGCCCGCCGGGTTGCGCAAGTTGTGGCTTTCATCGAGCAGCACCGTGCGATAGCGCGCGGGAATGTTCGGCAGTTCCTGCACGACGCGGCTGAGCGACAACACGCGGGCGCGCAAGTCGTATTCATCAATGTAACTCTGCCACATCTTGGCCAGGTTTTTCGGGCAAATGATCAACGTGCTGCCGCCGGTTTGTTCTTCGACAATCTTGGCCAGCGCCGTCGCCATCAGCGTTTTGCCCAAGCCCACCACATCGCCAATCACCACGCCGTTGCGCTTTTTCAAATGATGCGCGGCGATTTTGACGGCGGCGGTCTGGTACTCGAACAAACGATTGCCGAAATTGCGCGGGATGCGAAATTCAGAGAGTCCGGCGCGCGCTTCCTGCGAAAGGTGATAAGCGATTTTCAGATAGATGTGATAGGGCTTGACGGGTTCGGCGCGCGCCCAACTGGTGTCAATGATTTCGGCCAGTTCATCGGAAATATCCAAACACCATTTGTCACGCCAGCGGTCGTCAAACCATTGCTGCAATTTCTGGCAGGCGTCGTGATCCAGCACATCCACATTCAATTCGCCCTGCTTGGAAAGTCCGGCGAAAGTGAGATTGCTGCTGCCGACAAAACCGATGCTGGGATTGTTCAGATCGTTGCGATGCAGCAAATACAGTTTGGCGTGTAGCGGATGTCGCAGAAAAAGCTTGACGGCGAGTTTGCGAGTCTTGAGCTGATCGCTCAGCCGCCGCAATGCCTCTTCGTCCTGATTGGTCGGCGCGCCATAGGTCAATTGCTCTCTGAATCCTTCCGCCATACTTCGGCGAAGCCGGATCGCGACGGCGTTATCAATCGCGCCCGCATTGCCGTCAGCGTTGGTCAGGCCGAACACCTGGCGCAATTCTTCCTGCGGCGCGGGTTGCATGCCGACAAGTAAACGGCAACGTTGCTCGCCGCCCGGCCATTCTTCAATGAATTCATCCAGTTGTTTCCACCCGCGCAGGTTGAAATAGCCGACACAGAAATCAGCGCGTTCGGATTGGCGCAAGGTTTCGCGCAGGAAAGGCAGTAAGGAGGTTTCGATGTTGTCGAAAATTCTGGGCATAGCGGAACAGTGAAGAACTGGGGCTTAGATTTTCTCTGGCGGACTAATCATAGCAGGGGCTGGGAAAATCCCATAACTCGCTTTGTTTGGGAATGTGCATAATAATGGGCGTAAATCCGTTTTGAAAGATCGCCAAGACTGGTAAGATTTCGGGCGAAACAGGCATCGCTGAACTGGTAGAAGATGCGGCTTTCTTCAGATTCATCTCGCTCTACGGGATCACAGGAAGCCCTTTTCACTTCCTCTGTTGTACAGGTCGAGTTGAGTTCCGCTAAAAATGTGTGACCGACAATGAATAGATACTTCCGTCGCGTGAAGCCTCTCTGTGTGAGGCGCAATTTGGAGATTCGAGGTGTAGCAAGCATCGCCGCGTGTTCAATCGCGCTTGTCGCGGCGAGTTTTTTTGCAAGTGTGTCTTCTGTGCGCGTGTGCGCGCAGCAGCCTGCGCCGCCGGCGCCGGTCGTGGTGCAACCGGGCGCTCCGGGGAAACCGACGAAGGTTCTTCCCCGGACAACAAAGGGCAAGCTGCCGCCAGTGTCCACAGCCGATGTGCAGTTTATGCAAGGAATGATTACGCATCACGCGCAGGCGGTTGAGATGACGGCGCTGATTGAATCGCGGACTGAAAACAAGGATGTGCGGTCGCTGGGCGCGCGCATCAGTCATTCGCAGGCCGACGAAATAGCGTTTATGAAACGGTGGCTGGTGTCGCGTGGACAGCCTGTTTCAGATGCCCCGCATGACATGCACAAGCATCACAAAAATATGTCGCACGAGCTTATGCCTGGAATGCTTAGCTCCGAGCAGATGGAGGCTCTGAGGAACGCCAAAGGCGAGGAGTTCGACCGTCTGTTTCTGGAAGGGATGATTCAGCACCACGGCGGCGCTTTGACCATGGTGAAAGATTTGTTCGACACCGCAGGCGCAGGACAAGAGGCTGAATTGTTCAACTTCGCAACCGATGTAGACAGCGGCCAACGCGCCGAAATCCGGATCATGCAAAACATGCTGGAGAAAACCCCTTCAAAGGAAAAATGATGAATCAAGCACATACCCTGGCTTTCCGTTTATTCGCAGGCTCCCTGTTTTTGTTGCTGTGTTTTCCCGGCAAGCTGCAGGCGCAAACGCCTCCGGCACAGGAGCCAACGAAGGCCGCGAACGCCAACACCGATCAAAACAAAGCAGCGGCGGATCCGTTAGCGCCTGAGCAGGCGCCGCCGCTCCCCGCCGGGATGACCGGCTCAGATACCAGCGACCTGCGATTCAAATTGAAACCGGGATTGTACGACGCGGGAGAAATCTCGAAGGGCTTGAAGCACATCCAGCTACTCAAAAAACCGGGCGCGTTCCAACTCGGCTCGGATGATGCTGAAAATCCAACAGTGCAAAAGACCCTGGGATTGCTCGGCCTGCCTGATGCCCCAAAGATGCCGAAGCCCGCCCAGTTGATGATGGCGCAACTGGCGTTTGCGAACTCTGACCTCGCGTTCCGGGGAAAACACCTGTTCATGGGCAATTTTTATGGCGTCAATATCTACGATATCTCCAATCCCACGAAGGCGCAGTTGGTAACGTCAATGGTTTGTCCGGGAGGACAAGGGGACGTGTCGGTGTATAAGAACCTGATGTTTATGTCGGTCGAAATGCCCAATGGCCGCATTGATTGCGGCATCCAGGGATTTCCGCCCGCGCCCGCGCCCGCCGCAGCCAAAGCGCAAATGCCGCCAATGCCCGCGCCGCAAAAAGAGCGGTTTCGCGGCGTCAGGATTTTCGATATTTCCGACATCAGAAGCCCCAAGCAGGTAGCCGCCGTGCAAACCTGTCGCGGTTCGCATACGCACACGCTGGTCGTAGACCCGAAGGATAAGAACAACGTTTATATCTACGTCTCCGGCACATCGTTCGTGCGTCAAAGCGAGGAGTTGCCCGGATGTTCAGGCGAAGCGCCGGATAAAGACCCAAACACGTCGCTGTTTCGGATTGAGGTCATCAAAGTACCGGTGGCTGCGCCACAGAATGCCAAGGTGGTGTCCAGTCCACGCGTGTTTATGGATCCTCGTACCGGAGCGCTCAACGCCTTGAGCAGCGGAGGTTCTCACGGCACGGAGAAGCCCACCGACAGCAACCAGTGTCACGATATTACCGTGTATTCGGAGAAGGGGTTGGCGGCAGGCGCGTGCTCCGGCAACGGAATCGTGCTGGACATCAAAGACCCCGTGAATCCGAAACGTCTGGACGCCGTCAACGATCCGAACTATGCCTATTGGCATTCGGCCTCGTTTTCAAACGATGGGACAAAGGTCGTGTTCACGGATGAGTGGGGAGGCGGGATGGGCGCGCGTTGCCGTCCCAACGATCCGAATGTCTGGGGCGCCAACGCGCTGTTTCATTTGCAGGATAACAAGCTGAAATTCGCGGGCTACTACAAGTTGCCGGCGGCGCAGGGCGATAACGAAAATTGTGTGGCGCACAACGGTTCGCTCATTCCGGTTCCCGGACGGGACATAAAAGTGCAGGCCTGGTACCAGGGCGGCATCTCCGTGATGGACTTTACCGACGCAGCCCATCCGAAAGAGATTGCATATTTCGACCGTGGGCCAATTGATCCCAAAATGCTTGTAATGGGCGGCGCCTGGTCTACCTACTGGTACAACGGTCACATCTACTCTTCGGAGATCGCGCGCGGGCTGGACATCCTTGAACTAAGCCCAAACGAGTTTCTGACCCAGAATGAGATTGACGCCGCGAAAACGGTGCAAGTGGCTGAGCTTAATGTGCAGAACCAGCAACGGATCGTTTGGCCAGCCAAGTTGGTCGTCGCCAAGGCTTATCTGGATCAATTGGAGCGATCACAGGCGTTGCCAGCGGATCAAATCGCGGCTATGCGCAGCGCGATTCAAAGCGCAGAGCGTTCGCGTCTGACCAGAGGACGCGCAAAACTCCTGAGCTTCGCGCCCTTGCTGAAAGAAAGCGCCCGAACGACCAAGAGTGCGGTAGACGCGAAGCGGATGCAGGCCCTGGCGGAAATCCTACAACGCCCTGCAAAGTGAGCCGCTCTAAAATCTGAAAAATAAATAGTACTTTTTGAGGCAAAGTGCTTGACAGCCCAAAGAAAGTATTTTAAAAGCCTTTCTGCTCCCGTGCTACGGAAGCAGAAAGGCTTCTATGAAACTTAAAATATTATTCGCAACCTTACTGACACTGGCGTTGGGCGCCGCAGGTTATGCCCAGACGCTGGACAAAGCCAAACTCGACCAGTTTTTTGACCGGCTCGCCGAAAAGAATAAGGCGATGGGGAGCCTGACCATCGCCAAAGACGGCAAGGTTCTTTACACCCGCGCCATCGGCTACAGCCAGATCAACGGAACTGAAAAGAAACCTTTGACGGCGGCGAACAGATTCCGGATCGCTTCGATCACAAAAATGTTCACCGCCGCGATGATCCTTCAGCTCGTCGAGGAAGGAAAATTAAAGCTGACCGATACCCTCGACAAATTCTTACCGCAGATCCCGAACGCCAGGAAAATTACTATCGTGCAAATACTCGCGCATCGCAGCGGTATCCCTAACGTAAGGCGCGATCAGAATTCTCAAGGCAACGTGAACACGACTCCAATAACGAAGGATGAAATGCTCGCCCTGATTGCCAAAGCCACGCCTGATTTCGAACCGGACTCAAAGCAGTCCTACAGCAATTCCGGCTATTTCCTTTTGGGTCTGATCATTGAAAAGTTAACCGGTAAACCCTACGAGGAGGCTCTCAAGGAAAGAATCACCTCAAAGATCTGGCTTAAGGATACATACACCGCGACCGGAAATATTGATGTGAACAAAAACGAAAGTCTTACCTATTTGAACGTCGGCGGCGACTGGAAACAGGTACCCGAAACCCATCCAAGCATCCTCTTCGGCGGGGGCGCGATTGTTTCGACACCGAACGACCTGGCCAAATTCATCCAGGCGCTGTTTGACGGGAAGATAGTGTCAAAGGAGAACCTCGATCAGATGAAAACGATAAGGGACGGCGACGGCCTTGGAATTGGAATGGAGCCCTTCACGTTCGCCGGCAAGACCTTCTACGGGCACTCCGGCGGAGGCGACAACTATGGATCGTGGCTGTCTTACCTGCCGGAAGAAAAGCTGGCGGTCGCCTACACTACGAACGCAAAGGTATACCCGGTAGTCAACATCGTGCGCGGCGTTATAGACATTTACTACAATAAACCGTTTACGATTCCCGCCTTGGAGTCGCTCGCCGTCAGCCCGGAAGTGCTGGACAAATACGTCGGAGTTTATTCGAGTCCGGAAGCTCCTGTGAAATGGACGATCACCAGAGATGGGGGGACACTTTTCTTTCAACCACCGGGCGCGCAATCCGCTGTCCCGCTCGAAGCGACGGCACAGGATAAATTTCAGATTGAGGGCGCCGCAGTCTTTGAGTTCGACGCCGCGAAAAACCAGATGATCATAAAACGGAGGGGCGGTCAGGAGAGGGTTCTCACGAAGGAAAAATAGTGTCAGAAAAAGTGGGCTGGAAAAATGACAAGAAGGGGATAGAGGTCAGGCCCCTTTTCTGAACTTTGGACGTTCTTCGAAACATCCACAACAATTATCAGGGAGAACGCAACAACTATTAAGAGGTACTCTATGCAACAATCAGATGGGAATATGGCTTTAACAACACTCTGGCCATCGCCGGCGGCGGCCCGCTCGTTGCCTTGGCCAACGACCGTTTCCGAAACCAGCGCCCCTCTCCGATGTTCATGTCGGAGGCTGAGTTCGAATTGCAATTCCTCTCAGCGGACCAGTTCGAGATCAAGACGAAGGAAGGTGAAACGACGCGGTATCGGCGCGCTCAGGCCTATGCGCCCACAGCAGCCGAACTGAACGCCTTTGCAGGTCGCTACCGAAGCGACGAGGTCGGGGCATTTTTCGACCTGGCCGTAGGAAAAGACGGCCTGGTGGGACGCGCCAATGACGCGCCGGGCCCGGGGTTGGAATTCAGGCCGGTTGATCGCGACGCCTTTCAGCTAGCTGGCGTGATCTTGCGCTTCCGTCGGGACAAGGCCGGAAAGGTCGTTGCCGTTGATTACAGCAATCCGGTGGTTCGCAACATCAAGCGTTACCGCAGGTATTTGTTGAAAAATTCGAGCGTGCGCGTCCAGGCCAGTTTGGCGGCGGTTTCGTCATAACGCGGCGTCGTGTCGTTGTGGAAGCCGTGCTGTTTGCCCTCGTACATGTGCACTGTGTAGACCTTGTTGTTGGCCTTGAGCGCCGTCTCATAAGCCGCGATGCCGGCGTTGATGCGCTCGTCGTTGCCCGCGTATTGAAGCAACAACGGCGCGGAAATCTTGGGCGCATCCTCTGCGCCCGCCTGGCGGCCGTAGAACGCAACCCCGGCATTCAGTTCCTTGCCCAGCAGCACGGCCAATTGATTCACCATCCCGCCGCCAAAACAGAAACCGACCGCGCCCAGTTTGCTGGTTGAGTCGGGACGCGACTTGAGCCACTTGGCCGCCGCAACGAAATCTTCGGTCATCTTCTTTCCATCCACCGTGCGAAAAGCCGCGGCGCCTTTCTCCTCGTTGCCCGGATAGCCGCCGACCGAAGTCAATCCGTCGGGCGCAAAGGCGATGAAATCGGCGAGCGCGAGGCGGCGCGCTACGTCCTCGATATAGGGATTGAGTCCGCGGTTTTCGTGAACGACGAGCACGACGGGCAGCTTGCCATTTTTTGCCGGGCGAGCCAGATAGCCCTTGATCGAGCCGTTTCCGGCGGGCGATTGCACGGTTTCGTAACCCACCTTGATGCGCTTGTCATCCGGCGGGACTTGCTGTGCCCAGGCATAGTTCGGCGTCAGGCTCTCGAAAATCGCCGCGACGGTCAGACCGCCGGTAGCGAATTTGCCAAGCCGATCAAGGAAGGTACGGCGGTCAATGTCGCCGTGCTGATACTCGTGAAACAGGTCTAACAACTCCTGCGGATAATCGGATGCTTGCTTTCGTTCCATTGTTTCTCCTTGTTGTTTACAGGCAGCTTTCGCTGAGCGTCAAATCGTTACAATGCTGCTCCCATAAGTTTTGACTTCAGTGATTGAATAGGAACTCTTTGCTGTTGAGCAAAGCCCAGAGCAAATCCTCATAGCCTTCGCGCGGCGAGGGAGCCTGGTTGACGCCATGTTGCGCCAGTTGGGCCTCCTCTTTTTGGGGGAAACGCGACAACGTTCTCAGATACAACTCTTCGACAATCTCCCGGCTGCTCTTGCCCGATTTTGTCAGTCTTTCGATCAAGCCGTTTTCGGCCCGAATTTTTTGATTGATGGTGTCGCCGCTGACGAAATGCATAATCTGCATCACACTGGTTGTCTGCTTGCGCTCGCAGACAGTCTCGCGGGTGGCCCGGTCGAAGACATCTAAGAAATAGGAGGGGACCTTCGGGTCGGGCAGTTGGGTGGCCCGCGTTCCCAGGTGGAAGCCGGGAAACTTCTCCGGGACTTCGGTCACTCGACAAATCCCGTCGAGCAACTCTTCGGCGTTGAGCCGCTTGAGATAAAAGCGCGAGTAGAATTGCTTGTCCTCTTTGTTCGTTCCGTTCGGCTGCGCGGAGAGTTGATAGACCCGCGACCCGGTGATCGTCCGGAAGAGATGTTTAAGATCGTACTTGTGCCGGATGAAATCCTCAGCCAGCGCGTCGAGCAGCGCCTCGTTGGTCGGCGGGTTACTGACGCGGAAATCATCCACAGGTTCGACCAGACCGCGCCCCAGGAAATGTTTCCAGAGGCGGTTGACGATGGCCCTGGCGAAGAAGGGATTCGACGGCGCAGTCATCCAGTCCGCCAGGACTTCTCTGCGGTCTCGCTCCGGCTCAATCTTGACCGCCTCTCGTTGATTTTCGCCTCGCCGCCGACTCTGATGGGGAATACATCAGGGGTAGCTCCGCTTTCGCATTTCAAGTTGATCGAAGCTTGCGTCTCCCCTTTTTTGATCACCGCCGGGCTGGCGCTGATCGCCTTCGGCAGACCCAGGACTTCCAGCGCAATCTCCCCGTCGAATCCTTCCCAGCGCTTGGCGGTGATCTTCAACGCTCCGCCGCCGCCACGTTCGACAATCGGCCGATCCGTATCGAAACTGAGTGAGAAACTCGGCGCAGGCTTCCTGATGGTCAACCGGTATCCGTAGTCCGGGCCGCCGAGCCGTGAGAGGTCGCGAATCGCCAGAGAATAATCGCCCGCTTCTTTGAACGTAAATTCCAGCCGCGCGTCGCGGTTGAGCCGGTTGTTTGGGTCCGCGTCATCATTGCTCGCCAACTCGCTCCCTTTACCGTCGTAGAGTGTCAGATGCGTATCCAGTGGCGAACCCAGCTCTTCCGCTTTCACTTCAAAGACCAGTTGCTCGCCCGCCTTGGCCGTGAAGACAAACCGATCTAGATCGCCTTTTCGCTCGATCCGGCCATTGATCGTCGCCGGAAGGATCACGCGCTGCGCCTGGTCGGGCGTATCGTTCGGCTCAGCCTCGATCAACTCGGCCAAGTCGCCGACGAAGAATTTGACCGGGTTAGACCATCCAGCCCCAGTCAACAGGCGCAAGTGATGGACACCGAGCGCAGCGTCTTTAGCGACGTTCGCGTGAACGGTCGCCGTATCGGCGGCAGAGTTGAGCGCTGTAACTTCCAGCCCTTGACCCAGGCCGCGCTCGACCTCGATCCGTTTCACCCCAGAGAGCATCTGCCCGCGCAGCATCAACTCAGATGAAGTCCTTTGCCGTGCGCCCAGCGGGAAAATCGAAGCGAGATAAGGTCCCGGCCTGATCGTCAACTGGTAGGCGAAATCAGGGTTGCCGCGACCGTCCAGCGGCCTGATTGCCAGGAAGTATTCGCCGGCTTCTTTGAAGGCGCCACTTATGAACGGGTCCCAGAGGAAGTGATCCTCGCTATGCTTGACGATGTGTCCGCGCGCGTCGAGCAGCGTCATGGCTAAGTCGCCCCCCGACCCGTTCCGCGCGGCCAGCAGGTCGAAGATCAACGCTGCGCCGGCCTCGGCTTTGAAGCGGTACATATCAATGTCCTCATCCATTGCCATCCGAGCATTGATCGTCACTGGCGCCTGGATCCGGTTGGCCTTCTCGAACGTATCGTTTGGCTCAGCCTCTTCTGTTTCGAGCAGATCCCCGACCCTGAAGATCAAGAGGTTCGAACTGCCGCGCGGCGTGACCAGGCGAAAATAGTGGGGGCCGATGGAGGCATCAGGAGCTACCTCAAGCTTGACCCAGACCTTAGTGTTTGCGGCCTCAATCAGACGAGCTGACACGCCGGGTTCGCTAAAAATGATCTTCGTTGTCCGGGAAAGGTTTTGCCCCGTGATGGTGACTTCCAACTGAGAGCCACAGCGTGCGCCTTGCGGGAAGACCGAGCTGATCTGCGGCAGGTTGTTCTTCACCTCATCTTTGGCGGCGACTCGGCTCTCATCGCTTCCCATCAAGAGAGTAAAGAGGAGCGTTAAGTGAGCGCGCCAGACAGGCGCGCAAACCAGAAGACGTGGGGTGACTGTTTCTCTCATAGTTTCTCGGCTACGTAGGTTGTGGTTTGATATTTCCTCGGCGCCAGCAAAATTAGGCGAGCAATTTTGCCTGGGGAAGACGCGGAACCCATACAGCAAGATTCGCTGGCAAAGCTCAAAGCATTCGCCGCTTTACATCCCCAGCGCATTTATTCTTCCAGGCGCTGGCAAAATACCAACGGTTTCTGGACTGGGTCAATACGCATTGGAACCGGAGGCCGAATCCTTGCAAATTCATCCCTGCCTGGTTTGCACTCACAGTCTCGACAGGCTGCCACAGCCATCCTGATAGATCGCTCCCGCTGTTTTGCCGTTTCGGTTTCCGCTTCGCGAGCAACCCAAAAACTTGTTCAGGCTTGGCGGCTCTTGCCAAAAAACGGTCGCGCAGCCATGCTCAAAGCTCGCAGGGCAGGGAGCCTGCCGCAAATTCCAAACACCGCATATGAGCATAGGAGAAAAAGACAATGACATTGGCGGAAATCTGTGTCCGGCGACCAGTTTTTGCGACGATGCTGGTAATGTTTCTGGTCGTACTGGGCGTCTTCTCGTTCATGGACCTCGGCGTAGACCTCTTTCCCAAGGCCGATCCACCCATCGTCAGCGTGCGTGTCCGCTTGCCGGGCGCCAGCCCTGGCGAAATGACCAGCCAGGTCATCCTGCCCGTCGAAGAGCAGTTGAGCAGCGTCAGCGGCCTGGATGAAATGGATATTATGATAATGGACGGCGCCGCACGCATCACCTGCCGGTTCGTGCTCGACCGCAAGATGGAAGACGCGGCGCAGGATGTGCGCGAGAAGATGGCGCTGGCGATGGGCAAGCTGCCGCCCAATGTCGAGCCTCCGGTCATCACCAAAGCCGATCCTGAATCCGACCCGATCCTCACGCTGGTCATCGGCGGGCCGCGAAGCTTGCGCGAGATCACCGAGATCGCCGACAAGCAGATCAAGCGCACGCTGCAAACCGTGGACGGCGTCGCGGCCATCGACATCATCGGCGGGCGCGACCGCGAGATTCAAATCCTGCTCGACGCCGAAAAGCTCAACAGCCATCGCATCACAGTCGATCAGGTCGCCCGCGCGATGCAAGACGAAAACCTGGAAGCGCCCGGCGGCAGGCTCTATCAGGGCGCGGAAGAGCTGGCTGTGCGCACGATGGGCCGCTTCGACGTGACGCGTGAATTCAGCGACCTGATCGTTTCCAGCGCCAACGGCGCGCCGATCAAGGTCTCCGATCTGGGCCGCGTCGAAGACACTTACAAAGAGCCGCGCAGCTTCGCCCGGCTCGACGGCAAACCGGCGGTCACGCTGCAAATCCGCCGGCAGGCGGGCACCAACACGGTGAAAATCGTGGACGCCGTGCGCGCCAAGCTGGAGACATTGCGCCCGGCTTTGCCCGCCGATCTGACGGTAGACGTCGTCAGCGATCAATCGCAATTCATCCGCGCCTCGATCGCCGCGCTGCAAGAACACTTGCTGTTGGGCAGTTTGCTGGCGAGCCTGATCATCCTGCTCTTCATCCGTAACTGGCGGGCGGTGCTGATCTCGTCACTGGCGATTCCGGCTTCGATCATCGCCACATTTACGCTGATGCGGATCGCGGGCTTCACGCTGAACAACATGACGTTGCTGGCTTTGACGCTGGCCGTCGGCATTGTGATTGACGACGCGATTGTCGTGCTCGAAAACATCTTCCGCCATCTGGAAGAGTTTCATCGCTCGCCGATGCAGGCCGCGATTGAAGGCACGAAAGAGGTCGCGCTGGCCGTGACGGCGACGACGCTCAGCCTGGTGGTAATCTTCGTGCCGATCGCTTTTATGACCGGCTACGCGCAGCGGTATTTGAATTCCTTCGGCTGGACGATGACTTGCGCGATTATGGTGTCGCTGCTGGTGTCGTTCACGCTGACGCCGATGCTGGGCGCGCGGTTTCTGCGCCGCGACGCCAATGAGGTCAAGCTGTCGAAGCAGACCGCGTTCTTCACCTGGATCGAGCATCGCTACGAACGCATGCTCAACTGGTCGCTCAATCATCCGTGGGTGATCGTGGGTTTGAGCGTGGTGGTTTTCGCCTCCACGTTTCCGCTTAATCGCCTGGTCGGGCGCGACTTCATTCCCAACGACGATCAGGGCGAATTCACCATGCACGTTGATCTGCCCGAAGGACTGTCGCTGGCCGGCCTGACCAAATTCGTGGACGAGATCGAGCCGAAGTTGCAGCAATTGCCCGAACTCGATCACCTGTTGACTCAATCCAGCGAGCGGCTCAATCACGTCCATTTCGTGCCGAATCTGGTAGACCAGGACAAACGCAAAATCAGCACTCAGGAAGCGGCGGCCATCGCGCGCAAAATCTTCGAGCAGTTCCCGCAGGCGCGGCAAAAGATCGGCTTCCCATCGGCTTTGGGCGGCGGCGAGTCAATGGGCTTTCCGATTTCAGTGCAACTGCTCGGCCCCGACCTCGACAAGCTCGGTGAACTGGCGCGCAAGGCGGGCGATGAAATCCGCGCGCTGCCCGGCATCGTCAGTTCCGAACCGTCCTTCTTTTTCGCCAATCCCGAATTGCGCGTCACGCTGGACCGCGCCCGCGCCGCCGAATTGGGCGTGCGCACCTCCGATGTGGCCGGCGCCGTGCGCCTGCTGATGAGCGGCGAAGACGAGATAAGCACCTACCGCGAAGCCGGCGAGCAATACCCGGTCAAGATCATGCTCGACGAAAAACAGCGGAGCGACCGCGAGATTCTTTCGCGTTTGATGGTTCCGTCGAGCAAGCTCGAACAGGTCCGCATTGACAACGTCGCCAATATTGAGCGCGGGCTGGGTCCGTCGCGCCTCAGCCGTTTCAACCGCCAATTCAACGTTCCCATTTACGCCGCCAACGCGCCCGACAAACCGTTGAGCGAAGCGGTCAAGGACATCGGGCAAGTGATGCAGAAGCTCAATCTTCCACCGGGCTACCGGTACTTTTTCGGCGGCAACGTCAAGGCGCTGGATGAGACGACGAACAATTTGATCATGGCCTTCCTGCTCGCCATCGTGTTTATGTACATGGTGCTGGCGGCGCAATTCGAGAGTTTCCTGCATCCGTTCATCATTCTGCTGGCGTTGCCGCTGAGCGTGCCGTTCGCTCTGCTTTCGCTTTATCTGACCGGACGCACGCTGAATTTGTGGAGCGCGCTCGGCGTGTTGCTTCTGCTGGGCATCGTCAAGAAGAACGCGATTCTGCAAGTGGATTACACCAACCGCCTGCGCGCGGAAGGCGTGCCCTTGCGCGAGGCGATTTTGCAAGCCGACCGCGCGCGTTTGCGCCCGATCCTGATGACGACGTTTGCGATCATCGCGGGCTTGATCCCGACGGCGTTCGGACGCGGCGCGGGCAGCGCACAACGCTCCGCGATCGCCGTCACGATCATCGGCGGGCAATTGTTCTGTCTGCTGCTGACGCTGTTGTTGACGCCGGTCGCGTATGAGTTGCTGGATCGCTGGAGTCCGAAGCTGCTGCGCGTGCGGCAATGGAGTTGGAAGGCGCTGTTCAAAGGCGCGAGTGAGAAGCCGAATGAATAACAGAACCCCAGCAATGGAAGGAGATTTTGGGGGATATGTTCGGGCTGACTTCTGACAGAATCCTCAAAACTTTCTGCATAGGTCTGCCCCGGACGACAGCTTTCAGCGACGTACTGTTCGCGGATCGTGAACTCGGCCTTGATGCGGCGCGCTTCGCGGATGTCGGGCATTTTGGCCAGCCCGTCGGTTGTTCCGGTCACGTCGCCACGCAGCCGTAATCCCTTCCAGCCCGCGCCGCCGCCGGGCCGTGGCGCTTCGGTTTGCAGCCAGTAGAAAAACGACAGGCTCAACTCTCGGGCTTGCTGGATATGTTTTGCGCGTTCGGTTTCGTTTGCATCCGCACTGTCTCCGAGCAGGTAATCGAGCCTCGGCACGTTCATCAGCGTGATGTCGCTGGCATAAAAGCCCGGCTGGAAGTTCGCGCGGTCGAGGATGCGGCGATATGTCCACAAACCGGCGAAAGGGCGAGACGGCTCGCGGTGCGGATCGAAGTGATAGCGAAATCGCGCGAGCGCGCGAGAAACGAGTGAGTGACTGATTCATTACGGCTCCTTGTCTTCTTTGCGAATCGGCTTGCCCTCCCACATCCAGACGCCGTTTTCGTTGACGAGCAACCGCGCCGCGCTGCCCGCGACGGGCGGCGCGTTTACTTTCGGCAGCCACCGCCGGTGCTCGGCGATTACTTGCGCATAGCGCGGATCGCGCGCCAGGTTCGTCCATTCGTTCGGGTCGCGGCGGTGATCGTAGAATTCTTCCGAACCGTCGGCGTAGCGGGTGTAGCGCCAACGCTCGCTGCGCACCGAATGGTTGTCCCGGTTGTGCGTCGTGATCGCGGGCCAATCGCGCCTGGCCCGGGCGTTTTTCAGCAGCGGCGCGAGGCTGTGGCCTTCGAGTCCCGCTTTCGGCGGCAGGCCGCTCAACTCAAGCAGCGTCGGGTAAAGGTCGAGCAATTCAACCGGCCGATCGCAGCGCGCGCCACGAGCGACTCCCGGCCCCGCGAAAATGAGCGGCACGCGGGTCGAGCGTTCCCACAGCGTGTTCTTACCGCTGATGCCCTTCTCGCCCAGATGCCAGCCATGATCCGACCACAGGACGACGACCGTGTTGTCGGCCAGCCCGTTCTCTTCCAGCGCGTTAAGCAGCCGCCCGACCTGGGCGTCCATAAAACTGATTGTCGCCAGATACCCGCGCACCATCGGCCGCCACTGATTATTCGCCCGCAACCACGACAGGCGCGGCTCGGGAAGTTTCCAGTGCAGATACCAGGCGAATTCGGGCGCGTCATCGCGGTCATCCTCTTTGACCGGCGGCATCACCAGCTTGTCATCGGGATAAAGATCGAACCACTTTTGCGGCGCGTAGAGCGGCACGTGCGGCAACCGCAATCCGGCGGCGAGAAAGAATGGCTGCGGTGGTTTTGTTTTCAACTGCCCGATCGCCCAATCGGCGACCTTCCAGTCGTCGTGGTCGGAATCTTTCTCGGGGAACGGCCCCCAATCCATCAGCCTGATCGGGTCGGGCGTCGTGACGAATTTTCGGACGGGAACGTTTTTGTAGCGTTCGACGTCGCCCCATACGTCGAACTCGCGCGCGAGTTCAGCCGCTGACAGGTTGTCGTGGAAGATTTTGCCCACGCCCAGCGTGCGGTAACCGCCGCGCCCGAGCGATTGCGGCAGCGACGCCGCTTCCTTCAGCGACGCCACGTTCCGCAGCTTCGGTTGCAGCGCGTAAACGCCCGTGGTCGAAGGCCGCAGGCCGGTGAGCAAACTAACGCGCGACGGGTTGCAGAGCGGCGCCTGGATGTGCGCGTTGGTGAAGAGCGTCCCGCGCGCGGCGAGCCGGTCAATGTTTGGTGTCTTGACCTGCGGGTGGCCGCCCAAACAGCCGATCCAATCGTTCAAATCATCAATCGCGATGAAAAGATAGTTGGGCGGTTTCGAGCTTGACGACTTAGCGGTCTGCGCCAGCGCCGCGTGCGTCTGAACGGAGACGGACTGCATCGCCAGAAACAGCAATAACGAGCCACAACGCAGCGGGGTCAGTTTGCCAAGTGAATGTCTCATCGTTTTTTTTTCAAAAGCGGCGGACGTAGGCGTAATACGCGCCGCAGAGTTCCTTTCCTTGCTCGTCATAAAACCACGTCTGCATTTGCAGTTTGGCGGTGGTTTTGAGCGGGACGGTGAAGCTGCTGCCCCGGGTCGCTCGCCACGTCGTACAACTCCGTCCCCTTGACCAGCCGCCATTTGTTCCACATCACTGCCGCTTCGTATTTGGCGGGCGTCTGGCCGTACTGTACCACCAGCGTCCGATCAGGGAGCTTGTCGGTCTTGCCGCGCAGCAGCGACGCCAGACTCAGGCCGTCGAACTTCGCCGCTTTAGGCTCCCGCAATCCGGTCATTTCAATCAACGTCGGCAATAAATCCTGAACCTGGGTGAGCGCGTTCACATCGCCCGCCGGGCGCAATCCGCCTTTCGGCCAGCGGATGAAACACATGGCGCGATGCCCGCCGTCGTAATAGGTCGTCTTGCGGTCGCGCATTCCGGCGTTGAAAGTATTGACGCCCGCCGTCCCGCCGTTGTCGTTCATGAAGATGACGATGGTATTGTCAGACAAACCGCTCGCGCGCAGAAACTCATCCAGCCTGCCGACGTTCTGGTCCAGGTTGGCGATCATCCCGAAAAAGCCCGCCGGGCCTTTGCCTTCGTAAAGCTGTTTGTATTTCTGCGGGACCCACGCCGGGCCGTGCGGCGCGTTGGTCGGCAGGTAGAGGAAGAACGGTTCGTTGCGCGCGGCCATTTCGCCAATTCTTACGATGACTTTCTCAACTCCGATGTCGAGAGTTTGGAGGAGTTAGTCGCACAGCGAGCGATCTCACAAGCGTAGAAGGGCTCGATCCTTGCGCTCGCCCGGAGTCCGAACGGAGAGGCGATTCGGCTTCTGGGATTTTCGCACCACGTATTCGAGCAAACGAACCTCAACATTCCGACTTTGAAGTTCGGCGCGACGACGTATTTGACCGCGTCGTCGTCTGACGCGATCAGAACGTCGGGCCTGAATTGATTGATCAATTCGAGAGCTTCAGCGGCGCGCTCCTTGATCTCGGCCTCCGACGAGCGGCGTTTCGTGTCGAGGAAGAAGATTCGCAACTCTACGCTCTCTCGCGCCAGCGTCTCGCGGACGCCGCGCATCACTTCGTCGCTCGAACCGTAGCCTTCGTGGTATGAGTTGAGATAGCAAATCTTTCGGCGCGGCGATTGGTCGAATGCGGCGCCGCAGAGCAGGGTCAACAGCAGAAGCGAATTGAGGATTGTCTTCGGCAGTTTCATCTCGTCACCAGAACCAACGTCAGGATTGCCAGAGCCAGGAAATAAGCCCCGGCCAAAAATAGGGCGGCGCGCGAAAACCAGCCCGGCCTCAACTCTCGCGGCCGCAACGTTGAATTGACCCACAGCGTGTGCCAGCAACTTACGCCCAGCGCCAGGTTGCCCAGATTGCCGTAAACCACGATCAACCACAGTGGCTTGGCGACGGAAAGAAAGAAGACGCCGATGGCGAAGTAGACGACCAAAATTCCGAAGATGTTGTCGGGACCGGGAATCCGCCCCATCCACACCGCCGCGACGGTCGTGGCGAAGTTGGCGATTTGGTAAGGCAGGATCGCGCCCAGGTCGAGTATCAGATAAAGCCCCAGCCAGAAGAGCGGGCCGGGCAGCGTGCGGAACTTGCCGGTCATGATCGGCTCGCCGGTGTAGAGCGTGTAGCGGCTGGCTTCGAGGTTGTAAATCAATTGCCCAGCGATGCTCAGCGTCGTCACCCACAGCGGCGCGCCGCCATCAGTCGGGATTTTTGTGACGACTTCGTAAGCGTCGAGCGAGACGACATAGACCGCGCGCTCCAACTCGCACGAAACGAACAATAACCTGCCGTCGCGCGACATCGTTGTGCCCGCGGGTTGGCGGCCCACCAGAATCGTCTGCGTCACTTGTTGCGTTGAAGTATTCGCCACTTGAACCGCGTCGGCGAAAAAGAGCGGGAACGCGAGACGCTCGCCGTCCGGCGTGATGACGATGCGCACAGGACCTTTGCCCGTCGGGATTTGCCCGACCATCCGCTGCGCCGCCGTATCCACAATCGCAATCGCGTCGCTCTCCCGATTGACGACGTAGAGCAAGCCGCCGTCGGGCGAAAAGACCATGCCTTCGGGCCGCTTGAGCACGGGGATTTGCTGGCGAACCGTTCCCGCCTCAACCGCAATCGCAGTCAACGAGTTCGAGCCGATGTTCGCGGCGTAGACAGTCAGGCCATCGGGCGCGACGCCCGTGATGTGCGGCAAGGATTGTCCGGTGTCCACCGCGTGCAGCAAGGCTTCGGTGGCCAGATCAAAGATCAGCAACTTCCCGGCGGTTTCGCTCGTGACGAACAACTTGCCGGAAACGTGCGCCGCTATGCCGTGCGGCCGTTCGTAGCCGTTGGTGGTGATCGTGCTGACGCGGCTAAGCGCCGGCAGATCGAATACGCCGATGGTCGTGCCGCCTGCGCCTTCCGATTCGACGCCGCGCAGGCCGTATTCGGTGACGTAGAGCCTGCGGCGGTCAGGCGCGAGGCAGAGTTCGTGCGGGAAGCGGTTGGTCGGCAGATGGAAGAGTTCTCGTCCGCTGGCCACGTCGTAGCCGCACAGAGAGTGCGCCAGTTTGTGCAGCACGACGAGACTGTAGTCGCCCGCGCGGATTCTTGTTTGCCTTATCACGATTTGTTCAGGCGGTTGGCGCGCCGGTACGGTACAGGGGGCGGTAGCGACCTGTCGCTTGGCGCGCCGGTACGGTACAGGGAGCGGTAGCGACCTGTCGCTTGGCGCGCCGGTACGGTACAGGGAGCGGTAGCGACCTGTCGCTTGGCGCGCCGGTACGGTA